>Ga0196901_1001053_pt1 | contig 14156 bp, 21 predicted proteins | sample CB_VirMetaG_FD_169099 | JGI IMG/M metagenome (GOLD analysis project Ga0196901, IMG submission 169099) | Freshwater to marine saline gradient viral communities from Chesapeake Bay - CB_1504_1 Viral MetaG (v3) (version 3) | ecosystem: Environmental > Aquatic > Marine > Coastal | place: USA... | reverse complement strand
CGTCATAATTTTCCTCCTGTACAACTTCAACCAGACTCACCGCTACTTTGACAATACCACATTCTTCAACACATTTCCGATGTTCTTTCAAATCACTTATAGATGGATAAACTACATTGCCGCCGGATCTTCCGCCAAGTTCGACTTCATAATCGGTTTTACACATATAACCAATTACTGATCCGTCTTCTTCACACCAGATTGCCATTTCTTCACCAACTCCTTAAAATACTTGCCATTTATACTGTAATTTCGGTATTCATCGGTCTCTAGGACGCCTCTTTGAAACTGTTCTTTGATTTCGGTATAGTTCATTTCGCCTTTAGTTTTATGAAGACTTAGAATGATACGTTGAAATCCTTCAGTGCCGTTCTTTTTTATTTCATCTTTTATGCCTTCATGCGAACCATAATAGTCTTTCCAGTCACTCATAATTTTAGAGCGTCGTTTAGCACCACGCGCTTTTCGCATGAACCAAAATGTCTTTCTACCTATATATTTTGTATCATCAGGACATATTATAATATACACGAAACCGTGCCAAGAAGCAAGTTCTTTTTCGTCTGGGTCGAAAATTTCACCCTGATAAAGCCAGGGATTTTCGTAACTCATTCATCCCATTCAACATCAATTTCGTTTTCCCAATCCGAAACTTCTAAATTCTCCCCACAAAAAGGACAATATTCTACAGGGTCTTTATCTACATATTGAATTTCAAACTCCGCTTCGCAGATTTTGCAACTATACATTTATTCTATCTCTCCTTTAATTTATAATGTTTTTTTCTTATTTTTAATTTATTATAAATTTCTTCTTTTTGATTCTCTGTATATTTTCGCCAATCTTGAATTTCATCTAAAGTTCGCCAACAGCCAATACAAAATGTTTTGCATTCAGTCAAACGGCAAACCTTGATACACGGGGAATCGATCATATTTAGTCTCTCTAATTTTTTTGACTGCTCCTAGAATACGACTGGGATAAACTCCAAGAAATGTTCCAGCTTCTAAATCTTTTTTTGTGATATGTCTTTTATGTATATGTTTAATTTTAGACCAATTCTCTAGCATGTATTTAGACAATTCATCAAAGATAGTATCTTCAATGATTGGATCATCTTCTTCATAATAGGCAAACGATGCCATGAGATACCATGGCACCGTAAGATTTAGAGGCATTTCTGCAAACTTCAAATCAATCATTGAAGTGGAATCAAACCTTTCTCGACAGCTTTTCCGTCTTCACCAATTATAGCATCTGAAGTGAAAAAGTCAACAAATTCTTGAAGCCCGGGAATTGTACCTAAGTGTTCATTTTTGACATAGAAATATAATGAACGAGACACTGGATATACTCCATCAGCAATATTTTCAAAGGAAGGTTCAACACCATCTATTAATGTGCCTTGAATTTTATCTGTATTCTGATCAAGGAAAGAGAATCCAAAGATGCCGACGCTATCTGGAGATGCTGTAAGCTTCTGGAGAATCAGATTGTCATTTTCACCAGACTCGATATATCTCCCATCTTCACGCATAGAAGAACAATACTCTTTAGCTACCTTTTTTTCTAGCCCATATTCTTTTCGACATACATGATGATTCACCAATTCAACAAAGGCGTCTCTAGTGCCTGAAGTTGGTGGAGGACCATATACGCGAATTTTTTGTTTTGGTAATGAAGAATCAATATCGCTCCAAAGTGTATACGGATTGTCTACAAATTGATCATCAACATAAACTAGCTTTGAAACCGCTTTATAAAGTTGTTCGCGCGTAAGAGAGAATCGTGGGCTATTTGAAGAGTTACCTACGACAATTCCATCAAATCCAATTTTGTGTTCTGTCATGGTGACACCTTTAGAAGCACAAAGTTCTACTTCAGACTTCTTGACTTGTCTTGAAGCATTTGTAATATCTGGATGTTCCGTTCCAACACCAGAACAAAAAAGTTTGAAACCCCCGCCAGAACCCGTTGATTCAATAACAGGAGTTTTGAAACCCGTTCGGCCTCCAAAACCTTCTGCGGCTACAGTAGCGAATGGAAAAACCGTAGATGAACCTACAATCTTGATTTGATCCCTTGCCACTACGTTCGCACTAGTGAATACTAAAACTATAAATGCTAATAAAATCTTACTCATACTTTCTCCTTTGTAAAAAATTGTTGATCGCGAGACGGCCATCTCCATCAACTCTAGACCGCAGGAAGTGCAATGCGTTATGCCCAGCATATCTTCATATTAGATTTCACAACCTCCAGCCGCGCTACAAGCCAGCTCCTGGCTAGCCACTGTCATATCATTTGTCTCGTATTCAGTCAACTTTGTCCAATCCACATCCTTTGGCATTTTCTCCAAGAACGCTTCATACTCTTCCTTGGTGCAATCTTGGTAAGGCGCCTGACGGTAAGTGTGCTCGCTATGAGGCAAGAATGAAACACCAGACATCCATTCAAAATTCTTATAGACCCAAGCACCCACTTCAAACCATTCATGTTCCTTTACAGAAATTGTGACAGAAGGTTTGTGTTCACACCAAGCAATTTGATATGTTTTCCACAATTCTAATTGTTCGATAGCAGGCATATCAGAACGGAAGATGCTATTCTCCGGAGCTTTCATTGGGAATGAGAAGACCCAGGTGTTATCTGGTTTCATAACATCATCTTCAACGGGGAAGCCCATATCGACCATCATTTTCGCTAGAGGGTCTTTCTTATCGCCGCGAACAGTTCTAATATAGTAATCGTTATGGCGAGCATGGATACCACTTCCAGAATCTACTAGCTGAGAAACCGTGCCACTTGGTTTGACACAAGTAATTGCGACAGAAGGATTGATGCCAATCTTTTTTGCCCATTCTTTATTAGTCTCTACGGCAACTAATCTTAGTTCCTCAAGAAGAGTTTTAGTTACATCAAGACCATTCTTACCATTGGTGAGATTATTGTCCATGATACCGGTAAGAGAGACACCAAGAAGTCTTTCTTCTTCACAATTATCTTTCCACTTCTTTGAGATATACTTGAAGTCAGTAAGAGTACATTGAAAAGTACCAATGATGGTAGCAAGTTTTACCTTTTCTTTCAAGGTTTCGACTGAATCGGATGCACGAACGACGACTTCTGATAGGTTACAGAATTCACGGTCGCGGAGAATAATTTCAGAACAAGGATTTGTACCGAAATCGAAATCTGGATTTCTTCGGCCGAACCGAGCAACTTGCATCTTAGCGGATTCACGATTGAAGATACCACGTTCACCTGACTTAGAATTATACAGTGATAACCACTCTTCCATAAAGATGCCAATGTCTGGCGTTTCTGTATAACATGCGGAGTTATTAGCCAATGCTCTTTGTGGATTGATTTCCCACCACTGCCCAGACTTAGCGTGTCTAATACGATCATCGGAAAGATTTGAAAGAGAAATGAGAGCGGACCGACGGACTCCTCCGACCACTACAATTTCTGCAATCTTACAAACGATATCGTGACATTCCAGAGAAGTAAGTTTACGCCCAGCCGCGTTCTGGAAAATGTCAACAAGGAACACGAATAAATCTTCAAGTGGTTCTGGACCACTCGCACGCCCACCGAAGGTCTTTAGAACTTCGCCAGCTTTACGGACCTTTGAAATATCCCAAGCGGGAATTTGCCCCTGATAAAGAAGAGCAATAATTTCTTTTAATCCCTTAGCCCAACCAAGTTTACTATCTCCGATTGGAACAACAGTCTCAGATTTGTGAAAGTCTTCAGCGACTACTGGTAGTTTATTGACATATTGACGTTCGACTGAAAAGCCTACACCAGTTCCATTCATAAGAATGTAAAGAATTTCATCGAAAGCTGCTACCCGTTCAATAGCTACATAAGAGCAATTATATCCAGCAATGTTATCCCTTTCTAATGCGGGCCCTGCGGTCATAAGAGCACGCATAGAAGGCATTACTCGGAGGGAAAGTACAGCTTCTTCTAAGATTGTTCGATCTTCATCTGTTAGAGAAAAATTGTGTTTTTTCTTTAGGTCTTTCTTGAAGAAATCGAAATATCTAGATACAGTTTCTGGCCAAGTTTCACGTCTTCCCTTTTCAGGAAGAAATCTACTGTACTTAGATAAATGGATATAATTTTGATAAAGTGTTGGTAAATAGTTATTATACATCGATTTCCTTCTTTTTGTTTATAATTTTAATTAAATATTCATACAAGCATTCTTGTAGTGCATCGCGATATCAATTTCATCAGGCAAAGAAAAATGGAATGAATCCAGATTTCCAGGTCTATCTAGTTGAACTACTAAAATTTTATCTTGAAATGTAGAGAGCGCTTCCTGTCGAAGCGCCTCTACTAATTTCATATGTTTATCCTTTTCGATTGGCATATTCTACAATCGCTGGAAAATGTTCGGCGATCACTTTCCAAATCGCCGCAGCCGGCTCATAATGTTCTTTTTGAGTTCCGTGTTCTTTAGTTCTAATTCCATATGCTGGTGCACAATAATGTATCCAGGACCTAAGTGTGCCATTCATACACATTGTAGACATTGTAAGCCCCTCTGGTAATACAACTCTCGCACACTCCTTCGCAATACCATTCTTTAGCGCCCACTCATAAGCATCTTTAGCCTCACGAATGACATTTTGTTGCTTCTCTAACCAAATTTTAGATAGCTCTCTATGTTCTGAATCATCCATATTCAATTGAATACTATTTTGACGATTCTTCGGATCTTGAAGTCTTGCTTCACGATATGTAAAATTTGATTGTTCCGCATATCTTTGACTAAACTCCTGGAAAGAAAAAGACCTGTGACGTAATGCTTGTCTAGCAATATCACGGGCAAGATCAACTTCAACTACCACATTGACCATTTCCATCGGGCTCCAATGAGCATGTTCGATAAGATATCCCAACAGTCTTGCGGCAGTGTTTGTATTTAGCTTGTTAGATGGATTAGAAACCCTAGCACAATAAGAAACAATGTCTTCTGGAAATCGCAATGGTTCCATTTCAGGTTTTGTAATTCCAATTAATCGTACATTATAGTCCATTAACACTTCCTCCAATATGAAAATTTCATTCGTGCTTCCAGGCCGGAGCATGAGTTCTTATATATAATATCCTCAACGTCTAGATCGGCTTTGACCATTTCGTTAATATCTTTTTCAGTGATATTTTCAGGCCAAATACAAACAGTAAACCCGCTCTCAATTTGTTTATGAATTAGTTTACAAATTTCTTTGTTTCGAGGTTCGTTATCAAAAACATAAATCGTATTAGATGGCAGAAGCTTTCTAGCAGATTTCATAGCAGAGCCACCGACTGCTACTGCATTACTGAGAAATAGACTGTCTAGAGGACCTTCAACACAAATAACGGTTTTACTAAAATCTACGGCATCAAGATTGTAGATTTGGACAACATCTTCGACGATATTGATAGCAAGATAGCGAATATGATGGTCATCAATCGCACGCATAGTAAGACCAGTCAATCGCCCTTGCCGATCATAGAAAGGTAGCGCAATACGACTTTCCTTGCCTGTGATTTTCTCCCGATACTTTTCCTTCAACTGCCCAATCTTAGAAACATCTTCAACATAGTAAAGTCTATGAAATTGTGTTTCAGGAATACCACGACTGCGAACATACTGAATCGCTTCGTGATCTTCTGAAAGTGTATCCAAACGATCCATCATATGATCTATTAATGAGTCTTTAGGCGCTTCAAAGACTGGTTTATGAAACACCATATCGATATCGGGAGTTTTTTCACTCTGACCACTAAAAGCTTCTACAGTATATTGCTTAAAGAGGTTATTGTCAAGAGTTTTCAGAAAATTTTTGAAATTATATGAAGCGCCGCAGTTGTGACATTTCATTCGCATTTTCTGATATGCGACATAGAAATATCCTCGGGTCTTTGATTTACTTTTCTGAGAATCACCACAAAGCGGGCATCTGAAGGTGGCGGTGAAAGGATTATTTTTAGTGACTTTATATCTCTCTAATTGTGGTGAGAGAAGACTTGCATATTTGATATCAAGCCACATCATGACCAATCTCCAAACAAATTATAATGATGCATTATACACCATAAAAAAAAGATTATCAAGAGTTTTTTTTACTTGACAATCTTATTTTTTCGTTGTACACTACGTATGTAGTGGTTGATAATGATTAGATGAATAAGGTTTTGATTTTGTCTAAGATTGTAATAAAGAACGCTAAGATACCTCCAATAGCAATAATTACTGGTAAAGCACCTTTCCAGCGATTCATTTGTGCTCTAATCTCTTTGACTTCTGTTCTAAGTTCTCTATTTTCAGTTCTAAGTACTTCTATATTAGCATTCAAGTTTGTGATACTAGACTTCAGTTCTGCTATAAGAAATATTATATCTTTATCTGTATCCATCAGCTTTTACTTTCATGGGTTATTCTTTCTTCTTTGATTCCATTCAAGTATAGCACGATTTGATAATGGTTTGGAATTATCTTTAAGTTCTTCTTGATATTTATCTTCCCAGTCTTTTTCGGATTTCAATTTTTGTCTTGCTTCATTTACTTCTTTGGCGATAACTTTAGCGCTATCAATTTCTTGTTGTTTTATTTTCATTGGAGCTTTTTCGAGAATTCTTCCTGAGAACCAGAAAGCTATTACTGACGCTAAGATGTACCATAACATTTCTGGTACTGTAGTGAGAGCTTGCATTGTAATGATAAAACTTGCTGGTTCTACAGCCGCCCAAACGAAGAGGGCGATAACACCAGAAGTCATTGCTGGTCTTTGAAGACGATTGAAGCCATCTACAAGAATGTTGAACCAGTTTTGTTTTTCGGGTGCAGATTGTTCGGCTTGATAACTATTTTGAACGGACATAAACTGTTCTTGGCTTTGTTTATCTCTTTCTTCTTTTGAACCGAAGAAAGTTTTGCCAAGACTATTGATTCCATCGATTAGTGGTCCTGCTATTATACTAAGAGGATTCATTTGTGTCTACTCTAAATTTGTTTGCACGATTGGTCCATCCTTTTAGAAAGACGGCTTGTGACGGATTATTTGCTACAATGCTTTCACAAAACATAATTCGTTCTTCGACATAGGCATTTATAAAGTAAGGCCCCATTTCTTCATAAGCGGTATTTACACTTCTTCTTGTATTTGGACCAAGAGCACCGTCCACTGAAATGGGACCAAATGCAGCTTCATTTACGATATTTTGAAGGAATTTGATAGCTCTTCTAGGACCATATAGAACACTTGCATCTGTTACGATAGATTGAAGTTGTTCTGGAATTTTGTCGATTCCAGGTGCCCTATAATAGTCTCTTTCGTAAATATCATATGCGACCGATTTGTCGAGATTTTTTACATCTTCTATAGATGCTTGATAACCATAGTATCGTGAAAGAGTTTTTTGTGTCACTCCATATTTTGTAGGGCCACCACGATCATTAGGATGATTTACATATCCTCCTTCTTTATGAATGATACCTTCGATGATTTCTTCTACTGTCATTAATTTAATCTTATTTGTGATATAGTTTTTCTGACTAATTGGGAATGATTATTAGCTTGTTGTTGATTTCTTTTTCTATGTCTTTGAAGAACACGATTGGTAACTTTTACATCATCTGGGCTTGTTCCAGCGATATTTCCAGTACCTACAGCATTTGTTGGTGCATCTTCAAGAATTGATTCTACTAGATATTTGTTTTCATTATAAAAGTTTATAAATTCTGATTCTGTGATGAAAGATTTATTGTTTCGTTCTTCATATTCTCTTAGGAGAAATAGTGCTGCGGCGAAGGTTGAAATTCTTCTTTCAATACCCGTCACTTTTTTGAGAAGTTTTTTCAGGTTGAAAATGAGTTTGTCAAATGGTGTGAGAGCATTTTTTTCTTCACTGGTTCTTGGAGATTTGATAACTTTACCTTCATCATTGATAATGCCGAGTTTATATGCTTCGGTTTCTTCGAATGGTGTTGACAATCTTTTTATAAATTCGTATACTAGATATAAGTCTACTGCTGACATAACACTTGCTTTCTCAATATTTCTACTATGTTTTGATCCATACTAATATCTGAAGTATAGAAGGTTTTATTATTTATTTCAATTTTTTTAGGCAATCTATTGATAGTTATAAGAAAAGGTTTTAGGATGTCAAGATTTCCTTGAAGTTTGAAGAACAGAAGTTTTTGACAACCAGTATTTTCAAATACATTAAATAGAATGACAAGATGATTTAGAATCAATCTTTCTTTGAGATCACCAGTTTTTCTATATCGTCTGAAGAGTCTTTTGATATATTTTATTCTACTAAAATCTTCTAAAAACTCTTCTTTATCCGTACAGTTAGGATTTATATAATATTTTGCAGCGATAAGTTCAAAATTTTCTTCAGTGATAATCATAAAATTTTATTATTTGTTCCATGATTTACAATTCCCCTTACATTACAAACGTCAATATTATAGCTTCCTGATTGTAACCAAGCGGAAGTATCAAAACCTTCCGCTCTCACATTTAAAAAGCTTCCATTATTAGTATTTCCTGCGGCTACTAATCCATTATCTGCGGGTTTGTGTGAGTTATCTTGAAGAACAACATTTGAAACGTTAAAGTTCCAACAGTCTTCAATCATCATTCCAACATAGTCTCCGAAATTATCATCTGGGCGACGATAGAAAAGACAGTTAGAAACGTTGAATTGTGCGGCTCTTTTAGCCCAAAAACCTCTAGCATATCCATTATAATGATAATTTTCTAAATTACTTGAAATAGGTACGCCATTACCTATAGTTCCATTTACGAAAACTCCATAGATACATGCTACAGATTCAGAATCTTTAATGGTGATATTTTCATTTCTTCCAAATTGTTTAACTGCAAATTTTGCCCAAGTACAAATGTAATCTTGCACAAGAACCTTGATACAATCTTTGAAAATTATTCCATGTTGAAGTGCCGTAGAATTAACACTCATTTCTTGAGGAGTTGTGTTTAATTTTCCTCGAATATTAATGTTTCTAATAGAAGAGAACCAAACATTTTCGAGATTAATACCTTCATTGAAATAACCAGTAGTATTGTATGAAGCAATTTCAATATCTTCAATATCTACAAGTTTAAAATGTCTAGAACCGGCAGAATCATATTTAATTTTGATCGCAGTTCCAGAAGCTGGATTAGATGTAATCATAGAGAAACCCTTTAGTTTTACTCTATTAGGATTACTTACACCCCAATCCACTCCACTTGAAGGATTATTTTCAATATTGAGAGGCCCATCAATAAAAGCTAATCCTTTACCAGGCCCTTCAATTATCACATTCTTATTCAAAATAATAGCTGGAGGAGTCCAAACCTCTCCAACATTTAAAGTTTTATGAAATGTAGACATTTATTCAACACCTTTAAAAAGAGGTCAAAGCAATCCTTTTAATTACTGTATTTGATACTGCAATATATAGATAGTTGGAATCCCAGAAAATTGTACCATCATGTGGAAAATCAGTTGTAGGGCTTCCAAGTTCTGTAGTCGCATTGTTAGTTGATGGTGTTTTACTTGTTTGAATTGTAAACTTACTATCTGCAATGTGAGTATTAGAAAATGTGTTTACACCCGTTGTAACTACATTTGAGGTTACATAGGTGTTACTTCCACCAATTGTGGTATTTCCACCAGAAACGGTTAGAGTGCCAGTAATGACTGTATTACCGGCATTTCCAAAGAGATTCTTTAGACGAAGAAACTTATTGATAGGAGTTCCATTTGGATCATCCACAATAGGAAGTAAATCTTCAGCGACCGGGCTCGTAAGCTCGGTCAACTGAGAAATCTTTTTGTCTGCCATTATTAGCCTCCAGGGGTAACAGTGAAGGTAGTAATTCTATTTCCTACAAAGTCTAGAAGGTTATTCGCTACAGCACCTGTGATGGTCAAGTTTGCAGAATGTGTGATATCTTGCTCTGGATTGTAGATTGGATTACCAGTCACTGCAATAGACTGAGCGTTGATTTGATATGTTGCGGCTGCGGAACCAGTACCACCTTGAAGTGCTGGCATGGTGAATACAAGAGTATTATTAGCACCTACAAGATTTGAAGCCGTCTGTGCGGTAAATACAGCATTAGCACCTTCACCGCCAGCAGTGTTAGCAATAGTAATGGTCATGGTGTTAGAGCTATTTTTGACCTTGATTGGTTCGTTGAAAACGACATAAAGGTTTGCTGAAACGTTAGCTGCTAGGGTACCATTTGCATTTAGTTTGATATAAATCTGAGCGATATCTGGTTGCCCTAGATATGTGTTAGAGTTATATGCAAGGCCAGAACCTGGATGCGCTGCTACGAGAACTTCATCAATTGAACGATTGTTTCCATGAACGTCAGTCTTGTTCTGACGACGGACCCAACCCTTTGAGGTTGCGATGACGTTTCTCTTTGAAGCGAGCGCATCAGCCTGTGCGAATGGCTGATAACCTGCTTTGATACCTGCTACGGTATTTGCGCCTGAAGCGACTTGTGTAGATTCTCTACGAAAATCCCAGTTAGACATTTTTATTTTCCTTTTCTCTTTTCTGGATTATTCCATACTCGGCATCATATACTAGTAATGTTATTTATAACATCAACTTTTATACATATTCAGTTCGTAAGGTTTTGAACCACCTTTATTATAAACTTGGATTTGAACGATTCCTTTATCACCTTTTAGACTGTAACTATTTGTTTTTCCTTCAGAAGGCTTTTTAGGTCCTGTAGCAACTTTACTATCAATCTCTTCTGGATCAATGGTGATTCCATATTTCTTCTTAGCAAAATCATAAGCATGTTGCATAGCAGAAGAAAAGTCTTTGTGATAAAGATCGTAACCCGTTGAAGATTTACCTTCTTCTAGCATATTTACAGCTTCTTCGACATCAATCCATTCTTCGTCAAGGTCTAGTTCTTCAACTTGTGTTTTGACCGCCTGTTTTAGTTTTGGACCAAAAGTGGTTGTTTTTTCCCAATCGCTATATGACATTCCTGTTGATTTGATTTTAGAAACTGCTTTCTTTACAGCTTCTTTCTCCGCATCTTTCATTGTCATAGGGTTGCCTGTTTTATCTTTTTTCATTTCTTGTACATTTTCACATACCATTTGAAGTGCTTTTGACATTCTCATAATATTATTTCTCCGACTTTAGAGGTGGAAGCATTGAAGGCTTAGAGTCTTTTGCTACTTTACCTTGAAGTGCCATATCGAAATGCTTAGGTGACTTAGATGCACTCTTCATAAGCATTTCTTTTTCTGCTGGCTTTTTTAGATCCATGAAACGATTGAGAAAAGTTTGTGCCTTTCTTTGATCGACTTTCATTTTTGAACCATCATCGAAAGTGACAGTGTTTTGCCCACGGAGAGAAACAGACTTTCTCATTTGCATAACAAAGTTCTTTGAACCAGCATCGTCGGCATCATCACCCTTAGGTGGGCGCCCACGGGCTTCATCAAACTGTTGCCCGAGTCTCTGAAGTTCGTCCAGTGTATTCAAATCTTCTGAGGTCAATTGAAATTCTTCGCTCTTGCTTTGTGAACCATCATACTCACCTTTAGCCATTTTAGTCAACTTACCATAAAAAATTTCATCACCTTTATCACCATATTGGCGTCTCAAAGCACGATGCATTTTACCACCTTCATGCTTCTTTTTCAAATCATCAAGCTTCTCTCTTTCATATGAAGCAAGCTTTTCCCCAGCCCTTTCCTGAACCATAGTATCACTCATTTCTGGATCAGTATCGATGGAATCTACTTTTTCAAGATTTTTCTTTTTCTCGTTCTTCTTGTCTTTATCACCGTCACCATCCATGTCATTCTTTTGAGCGTCGGTCATTTTTTCGTCATTTGAAGAATCGTCAGACTCCTTTTTGTAGCCCTTTTTACCTTCTTCAAGGTCTTCATCTTCGCTTAGTGATTTGAAATTCTTGTCTAGATAAGCATTAGCAGACTTCATATCTTTAAAAGTCTTTACTGCTTTACCTTTAGAATTCATCACATGTGCGCCATCTTTATCGGAAGAAACATAAGGCTTCATAGCCTCGTCCTTCATTGCCTTAGAAATTGCTTTACGGCGCTTGTGGAGATACTCGTCGGAATCGTCAGTGTCTCCGTCGTTATCAATATCCTTGTCTTCACGATCATCAAAATCTTTCTTCAAAGCTTTTTTGTTGACGGGGTCCATGGCTTCAGAAATAACATTTACTGAAATGCGACGATTTAGTTGCCTATCATAAATAAGCGCCTCTTTGCCTTCCAGAATAGGAGTATCTGCGGACCAAACACCAGAATCCAGTTTTTCTTGAATCTCTGATACTGTCATGTTTCTATTTTTACTCATAACTGAAGCGACAGTTTTTAGAAAATCTGCGCTAAAACCAAAATCTTTCTTTGAGTACATTTTTATTCTCCAAATATCTCTTTGTTTACTATTTATGTTCTTACCAATTTTTGCAGGCCCAGTACCGCGCTTTCCATTTTGGTCCGGGATTATCGCAATTATGTCTTGCTCTAAAGCTTTTTCGTGCTTTTGGATTATCGCTACGGTTTTTCATGGAAGCATCACCGTAACAGACTTTTACCACATTACCTTTATCATTTTTGACGTATACACAGTTATCGTGTATACCGTCATTAGCTCTGAAAGGCTTATTCAAAGTAACATTCTTGTCCTGATATTCCGCTTCCGAAATCTCATAAACAGTTTCATTCAACTCATTAGCGCATTCCTCGCAACAAACTTCTTCATTTGTAGGTCTTGTTTGACGAATCTTTCTGCGAATATCTTTTAGTCTTGCGGCATTCATTTGTCTATTCCTTTATTATTTCAAACCTTAAATTTTTGTGATCCGGATAACTTACAACAACTGGTCCTTCTGGACACATATAATCAATACTTGCTAACAGTGTAGCAGTGCCAAGTGAAATCGTATGCTGGTGTTCTATGTCAATAGTAAACGAGAAACCAAACTTATCAATCTTATCGCTTGCAGGTCCTGAGAACTTGCTTACGCTAGGCGATGCTGTGTGTATCATGTACTTGCTGTCTTTGACCTCTAGTGTAAAGTCTTCAACACTACAATCGTCTCTATGCTTTTCACGAGCAACAATAACATCAAATGTTCCATCTCTTGGTCCGTCTGATACTGAAAAATATTCGGGTGCCCAAGTAAGTATGTCCTTGCTTTCAAATTTATCCCACAGTGTGTATCCGCCACCTATAAGAGCAAACGTAGCAGTAACTACTCCAATACTTTTTGTTATATTTTCAACACCAAACGAAAACATTTTAGGTTACTTTTTGTCCCGGAGTATCTTTAATATATCTCTTTCGAAGTTTGTCGGTACCTTCTTCACCTGCACCGCCTTCTTCAGGAACGCTTTCTGTAACATACTCTTTGATTTTATCTTCAATCGCTGATATAATTTTCTTATGCGTTTTGGAAAGATACCGATCTTTCTTGAGAGTGTCTATAGCAAGTTTCGTTTGATTTGCGTATTTCTTCTGAAACTCAGCAGGGCGGTCATCAATATCACCCACATTTGCAAGTCTGTCAGCGAGTTTGATAACCAAAGACCAACTTGACATCTTAGCCATCTTGTTAGCGATGTATTCACCCTTACCCATTGCCTCGATAGCATCTTTATCGCTTGTGAGATCCTTGACCATACCAGCGACCAAACCACCAAACTGCTTCACCAAGTCCTTGTAAGTGGTGTCTGTATCCTCAATCGTATCGTGTAGATAAGCAGCTTGAATCAATGCGTCAAGATTATGAGAATTTTTATACTGCTTGACAATTCTAGCAACCTCTTTAGGATGACTGATGTAGTCACCGCCGCTCTTTCTTTTCTGACCTTTATGAGCAGCAGTTGCAAATCTCAATGCTGATAATGCAGATTCATCAACTGTTTGTACGCTTTCTGGTACGCAGTTTGGCACATCTTTGCCAGCAGCATTCTTTTTCATTCCGACTTGCTTATAACCATCCCAACAGACTTTTTCTTCCATTTCATGCCCGCCTTCCAGAAGTGCGAGTTCCATCGGAGAATAAACAGATTCTTTTTGTGTTTTAGCTTTCGCCCACAAATCTTTATCAGTAGTC
>Ga0196901_1001052_pt1 | contig 14172 bp, 16 predicted proteins | sample CB_VirMetaG_FD_169099 | JGI IMG/M metagenome (GOLD analysis project Ga0196901, IMG submission 169099) | Freshwater to marine saline gradient viral communities from Chesapeake Bay - CB_1504_1 Viral MetaG (v3) (version 3) | ecosystem: Environmental > Aquatic > Marine > Coastal | place: USA... | reverse complement strand
CTACTTCTAGTACTCTTTATGGTGTATCTGTTGGTCGTAGATGGCAAGCAACTCAAAAAGATGCTTCTTCTGCAGCACTTAGTACTGACCTTATGAATGAAGTTATCATGAACATGAAGCGCAAGTGCGGTGAGTGTCCAAACATGATTCTTACATCATACCACCAGTACACAAAACTTCTTAACCTTCTTGAGGACCACAAGAGATATCCTTTACCTGCTAAAGGTGCTCTTAAGGGTGTTATTTCTTTTCAAACTATTGTTTACGCTTCACCAGATGGGGATATCCCTGTTGTAATGAGTCGTTTCATGGATAGTGACAAGATTTACTTCCTTAACGAAAAACATATCTCTCTTCACCTACGTCCGGGTGGATTTGAGTGGTTTGACGAAGATGGAACAGTATTCCTTCGTGAATCTGGTGACTCTTACGAGGCACGTTACGGTGGATATGGGCAATTCTATATCAACCCACACTTCCAAGGTTACTTATACAACCTAGCAGTTTAATTAATATAGGGGCAGGGTTTAGGCTCTGCCTCTTTTGCCTCCCAAGGCTTACAGGAGATTCAAATGGAAAGGTCAATTAAAACAAAACAACGTAAAGTTAGACAACTTTCTTTTACAGTAAGTGCCGATGGTACTACTGTTACTGGTCTTGATAAGAACCAAGTTAGTGTAGCGGATACTGGCACAGGTGTTAAAACCGTTACTTTAGATGACGCTTTTGCTGCATCTGATTACCAAGTACTTGTTACTGTTGGTACTGCAGATGCTATCGCTAACGTAGAAATTTCAAGCTCAAGCGAGTTTGTTATCGACACACTTGACGCAACAGACGGCACTACAGCCAAAGATGCTCTAGTTCACGTACTAGTTATTGGTTCTGATATCCTAGACAGATACTAATCAATAGGCACGAAAAGGCGGTCCGACTCCCTGCCGCTTGAGTAGGCAACATAGACCTGAGTAAGTCGCTAAACTGCTTGTTTTAATTATGGCAGGTGATGACGTACAATTAAGTAAGAGAAATTTTGCACTAGATGTTCAGCTTGGACAGAGCGTTAATAGAGGACTAATATGACCACAGGTAGAAAATATAGCAGCGATAAATTATTCGCTAAAATAAGCCATGGCGCAGAATCTGGCGTTGTAGGCTCTCCCGAGTACGAGGTTCTAGGTGAAGTCAAGCTTTCAGTAGCCAGTACTTTCACTACTTCTGGTACTTTAACAGTGCAAGGAAGAATTAAAAACTCTGATTTATGGCAAACCATAGGTGCCCTAACAAGTGGCGGAGATTTCGATTCTTTCGATATCGATATTTATGATTATATTCGATTTAATTTTTCAGTAGCAGCCGGATCGGCAGGAGAAATAGCTGCTTCGGGTTTTTTTAAAGCCTCTGCCTCAGGAAGCGGCGGGGGCGCGGGAAATTCTTTCACGACGATTCAAACAGATGCAGGTACTTCTCCATCGGCAGACTCATCCTCGGATGTACTTACCCTAACATCGTCCGATGGTTCCGTTACAATTACAGGTAACAGCACATCGGATACTATAGATATAACAACTTCTGCTAGTGGTGGCGGTGGATTAAATTATTACACCGAGTCATTTTTAACTACAACTTGGAATGGTCCAATTTCTGGTTATTATTTTATAACAGTACCGCAAAGTAATCACGCAAAAACAGGACAAATAACAGTAAAAGTATATGAAGATTTAGGAAGTACACTAGAAGAAGTAGAGACATTTACACAAATAAACGGAAGTTTAGATGTAACTATAAGAATAAGTTCAACAACAGATACCAGATTCAATGGTAAAATTTTAATTTTGTAGGAGAGTAAAGTATGGCAACAAAAAGATTTAAGACAGAAGTACAGGTAGAAGCGGATTTACAAGTAGATCAGGTCCTTAAATTACCTAGTGTAACTTCAGACCGGGCATTAGCTATTAATGGTTCTGGTCAGGTAGTAAACAGTACAGCAACAGCCGCAGACTTAGATAATATCTCAGGTCTAACTGGTGATGTGCAAACTCAACTTGATGCAAAAATAGCATCTACTGAAAAGGGTGCTGCAAACGGTGTAGCAACACTAGACTCAAACAGTAAGATTCCTTCATCTCAATTACCTGCTATTGCCCTTACAGATGTATTTACTGTAGCCGATATTACAGCTAGAGATGCTTTGACTGTTGGGACAGGTGATGGTGAAGTACAAGAAGGCGATGTAGTTATTGTTACAGATGCTTCTGATGATTCCAACATCACATCAGGGGCTGCTTCTTATATTTATAACGGATCTAGTTACTCTTTACTTAAAGCGGGTGACGAAGTTCTTTCTGTAAACGGTCAGACCGGAACCGTATCTCTAGATACTGGGGATATTTCTGAGAATGGTAATCTTTACCACACAGATGAGAGAGCGCAAGACGCCGTAGGAAGTATCCTAACAGATACTGCTTCTGTTGATTTTACTTACGATGATGCAAATAATCAAATTAGTGCTGCAGTACTTCCTGCGGGTGTTGATCACGATTCTCTTAATAATTTTGTTGCTAACGAACACATCGACCATAGTGCAGTAAATATTTCTACAGCTGCTGACTCAGGTTTATCTGGCGGCGGTAACATTACTGCAAGTAGAAGTTTAGCGGTAGATATTACAGGAACTACAGAAGAGTCTACAATTGCTGATGGTGATGAGATTTTAATTTATGACGTTTCTGTATCCGCATTGAGAAAAGTTACAAGAGCTAATCTTATTGGGGATTCTTCGGCGGGAGCTTCTGCAGGTGATATTAATGAAACTTCTTTCGCAATGTCTAACAACGTAACAGCCGCTGCTAACGTAACAGATTTTGCTTTTGCTAACGCAACCGTAAGATCGTTTGAAGCACTTGTTTCTGTTGAAATTAATGCTACTGCGGATCTTTTCGAAACATTTAAACTGCAAGCTATTCAGAAAGGTTCTGGATGGGATATGTCTGTAGAGTCTACTGGTGATAACTCTCAGGTAGCTTTTTCAATTACGGCTGCCGGTCAGATTCAATATACATCAGGTAACGTAGCCGGATTTTCTTCGGGAGATATTAAGTTTAGAGCAATTACAACAACTGTTTAATCCTATTAAGAGGGACTTACTAAATGTATAAAAATAAAAAAGAAGTTTATGCAGTTTTTTCTAAAGATCAGCAAGGTGCTAGAGTTTATGTAAATCCATCTAATCTGGATGCACTCCTAGCTAAAGGAAAAGTAGTTAAGATTACTGACCACGATCGCAAGAAATTAAAAGGCATTAGTCCCTCAGATTGGGAATTACGCGGCGATACAGTTATAAGGGCTAAGTCATCAAATTTGTACAGAGAAGTAGAGACTTCAGTACATGAGCATGGCTTGCCCGAAATCCAACCTATTAAAATTAAACAAGAATACATAATAATTAAGCCTGACTATGGTAAAATGGCTAGTTTATGTGCTATAATTAGCTCATTTACTGCTTTATTAACCTTTCTTGGCTTTTCGCTATATTTAGGAGTATTTTAATGTCATTTAGTATTAAACAATTTATTACGGGAATCGGACTTAAACCAGTAAGTGCCGATCCTAGTAATCCCACTCAGGGACAATTACAGTATGCTGACGGCACCGTTCGGGCTGAGGGTCTTTGGCGATATGACGGTACGGCGTGGCAACAAGTCGGATCAGGTGCAGGTTCTTACGATATCTTTTTTCAAGAGAACTTAGAAACCAATACATCTAGTAACTTTACTTCTGGTCAAAATGCGTCACCAGATGCAGCGGGCACTGGGACTCTAGATGGTACTCTGGCTGATGAAGAAAGTTCACAAATCTCGGGCGATAGATCATTAAAGTATACAATGGGCGCATCTTCGGATAATGACTTCTTTTTAAATGATACTGATATCGCCTTAGATGTTAAGCAGAGAGGCAACTTCATTGGTATTACCTTCTATTACACATATAATGGAGATGATGACGATATTCGTTTCTTTGTTTTAGATCAAGATGATAATGAGTTAACCCAATCGGATGAGTACATCAAGTCAGCTTCAACTGCGACTAGGTTTAGTACAAGTGTTTTTGTGCCAAGCTCGGATACTGCCTTAAGGTATGGTTTTCAAGTTGTCACTGGTAACTCGTCTAAAGTTTTCATTGTTGATGACATTGAGTTTAGTACGAATCCGTTTGTTTATAAAAATTTAAGTGAAATCTCGTCCGTTCAAGGCGAAGGAAATGGCGGAACCTCAATATCTGCCGATAATACAAACATAGATTTTACCGAAACTATTGATACCAATGGGGCTTTTGACGGTACGACCTATACAGTTCAAAACAATCAATCAATTATAAAGCTAAAAGCAAGTGCGCATTTTACAGCATCGACTAACCGACAGCTTGAAATGTACCTAAACGGCACTAGGTATAAAAAGATTAGCGATTTTGTTGGGACGGACGTTATTCAGGGAGCCTATGTCTCGTCTCTTGGAGAGTTTAGTGCGGGCGATGCTATTACATTTAGGTCAAGAGTAAACGGTGGGACTCTTTTAAGTGATGCAAGGTTTCATTACTTAAACATCGAAGAACGGTGGGAAGCCGAACACGTTGTAACCCCTGCGAAAGCTGTTAGCGAGTATTTTAGACCAACAGACATGGAAACTTCTAATTTTTGGGACTCAACTGGTGCGGTAGATACTTTTAATACTTCACTTATTCCCTTAACAGGCTCTCAATTAATTGAATGGAATGATACTACTGAGACAAGACTTGTAGCCAAGAAAGACGTTGTTGTTGATGTTTCGGCTCTCGGCGTTAGTAATGCGGGTGAAAGGCTACGTATTAAAGATAGCTCTGGAAACATTTTGGCAGAGTATAGGCAAGATTCAAGTGGCTATATAGCGTTTTTATCACAAGAAATTAAGCTTGATGCAGGTGATTATATCTATTTTGAACAGAGTAGCGCAGCTTCAAGAACAGGCGGGATAACAATCTCTGCCCGAGCAGCGAATGCCGAATTCCTCGCAGCCGTTCCGATGAACTACTTTCAGAAGAAAAACCTAGCTTCTGATAAAACAAGTTCACAAGCCTTAACAGACCTTGCATTTAATAACTTGGTAGTTGGGAAGACGTATAGGTTACTTTGCTCGATGGATATGGATTCCAATACGAACACTACTTCATTTAGTATAGAGATGACCCATGATTCATCTATTATCTTGAAAGTGCAGGCTGAGCAGTATTCAGCTATTACAGAAGAACATGTTCTCTCTAATAGCGTAATTTTTACGGCGACAGCATCTACAATAACTGCTCAATTTAATAGATCGGCAGGTACTCTAAGAGCAGCTCAAACTTACGCAATTTTAGAGGAACTAAACTACACCAAAGAAACAACAAGATTTACTTAACCATAGGAGGCGCATATCGCATTCTCAGTACTACCCGGTTTGACCGCCGCAGATATTCAAGTCCAACTTCCGGCACAAGGTGATACGGATTGGGCAATTAACCTTCGAGACCTAGCCTTTAAGCTACTAGCTCAACACGATCACACAGGAAACGGCAACGGTAGAAAAATTGACACAAACGCTATTGAGCCGGAGGCTGTCGATGATACTAAGATTTTGCTTAACAATAATGGCTCTTTAAATTCTTTAAGTAATACTAGTTCTACTATACCTATACTTAAGCTCTCGGCTACTAACAAGGTAGAAATTGAAACAGATATAGACGTTCTTAATATGAGCAACAACACTTATATTACATCTACAGACCAGTTAGGCACAGGAAATGTAAATATTGTAAGGGTTAATGGTGGTGATAGGTTAGAGTTTGGTGCCGAAATCGCGGCAGCCAAGCTAAAGCAAAACACTTACCTCACAGGGCGAAATGCCGCAGATGATGGTGACGTAAATATCGCCAAAGTAGACAGTCAGGATCGAGTTCTTTTACAGGACACACTTTACGTGAAAGGAACCGCTACCTTAGCAGATAACACTAGTGTGGCTGCAGCGGTCCCAAACCTACCAACGGTTAGTACAGATGAGACAATATTTATGTTCTTTAAAATTGTTAGAAACGGTGATGTACAATTCGGTCAGGTTATTTTTGATGAGGATGGAACCAATTTAGTACAAGAACTAACTGGTGATGATGTAGGTGTTACTTTTACCAACGATGCCGGAACATTAGACTACACAACTACAAGTACTGGCAATGCCGCTACTTTAACTTATACTATTATAAAGGTGTGATATGGGTTTTGGAAATAAAATGACAGGTGCGGGCGGAGGCTCTGGCTTAGGTTATTATGAAGATGAAGATAAAAAACTTAAAGAACAATATTCTTCTGCATCACCTTATAATAAACCTAAAATAGCCAAGCAAATCAGAAAAAATCAGGCTTCTATGCGAATAACAAAACAAGCCAATAGCTCTACTAAAGAAAATACGTCCGGAGGCGATTCTGGCGGGGCAGATACCGCATCTAAAATCCTTAATTACTCTGAGCTTGCAGGAAGTGCCTTAGGTCTTGGTGAAAATAAGACCAGTACATCAGATCAGGTAGCCTCTAACACTCTTAAATACGCATCTATGGGTGGTTCAATTGGCGGCGCACCCGGAATGGTAGTAGGTGCTGTTATTGGTGGTACTCTTGGTGCTATTAAGGCAAGACAGGCTAGAAAGGCTGCAAGATATGAAGCAGAGGCAGACAAGCAGGAAGCTTTTGCAAAGATAGAAGGTGAGAAGGGTGACAGAATACAGCGCGCTATGGCGGGATTGGGTCAGGCTTTTTCAAGAAACTTAAGTAGAAGATTACAAGTGAGGCTTTAGTGAAAAATAAAAAAGAACTTAGAAAGAAAAGTATTATTCAAAGAATTTTAGGATTAAACTCTAACAGAAAAAAGCAACAAGATATGGGATATACAGAAGGTTTTGTTGGGCAGAAAAAACCTAAAAAGAAGAGAGATTAATAAATGAGCAAATATATTAATGCCATCATAGACGAGGTTCGCGAAAGTACCGAGAACGAGGAATTTGATGCAACCATAGGACTAAGTGATGAAGAATTGGTTAAATTCATTAATCAGGCGCAGAATCGTCTTCATAGCAAAATTGTTGGTCTTCATAAACAAGTTTTTGCCGAAGAGAAAACGATTAATGCTAGTAGTGACACAGAATCGTATTCGCTGTTCTTTAATTCGTATCTCAAGAACTACGTCTCATCAATCGAATATTCCAGTACTGGTCAGACGGATGACTACTATCCTCTTCGTCCTACTTCTCACCATAATCGCTATACAGGTGCTGATGGTTACCCAGATTATTACTTTATAAGGGCGGGTAAGTTCTATGTGCTACCTACGCCAACAGATTCTAATGGTAAATATCGCGTAACGCATATTCGCCGACCAAAAAACCTAGATAAGAGAAGAGGAACAATTGTTGCTTCTGGTTATGATAGCACTACTGCACCTACCTATTTAGATATTAGTTTTGTAAATGGTCAAAATGCTGATCTTAACTTTCTTAACAAAAGAAGTTATATAACAATCGTAGATAAGCATGGTGTTCAAAAGATTGCTAATATTAAGGTGGACACAATAACAACAGGAGCCGGAAGTGGGGATGCTCGTATTAGTATTGATTCTAGTGGTTCTTTGGAGCTTGTTTCCGCGTTAGCAGATGGTGACTATGTTGTTTCTGGTGATTATAGTACAACCCATTTAGAGTGGACACCAGAAGTAGAACGCTATATTCAGGCGTATGTTGAGTTTAAGATTCTTAAAAGAGATTCTAGTGTTGACAGTCAAGAGGCTTTTGCCGAGTTGTCCGAGCTTGAAGCAGATATCTTAGATTCTTATGCAGAACTATCCGATGACATTGTAGAAATCGCCGAGATAAATGATAGCGAAGATTGGATGTTTTAATGGCTGTAAGAAATATACTACAGAAATACTTTCAAAATTTTGCCGGGCTTGACCTGAGAAGTTCTGATCTTATCCGTAGTCAGAACGCTGCAACTAGTGTTCTTAATGCGGAGTTTCGAGATACAGGAGCCCTATCAAAAAGAAGAGGATATCAGTATCTTGTTCGTGGTGATCAAGGTTCTGGCGATATTGTAGCTAATGGCTTGGCTGTATGGGAAGATACAGATGTTAACACAGGTGCGGTCAATGAGCGTCTTATCGGCGTTGGTCAGGACTTATGGGAAAAGTTAATAGATAGTTTTACTCTTACTTATACTGGCACCCAAACAGCCACGTACTCAATTAAGCTAAATGCCACAAGCGGTAATTGGGAATTTATTGTTAGTGAGTCTGGTGTTGTTGTTAGTACACAAATTTTAGGTGATGGTACCGATGCCGGAGATATGACCGTTAGTACGCTAGTCACAAACCTTAATGCATTAACAGATTTCTCTTGTACTGGCGCATCGACGGCAGGAAGCGAAAAGGCAGCGTTCATACCTACAGTTATTGACCAGACAGTAGCCTCTACAGGTACAGCAATTACTGTTCATTACTGGTCGAAGATTGATACTCCATCTGGTTTAACAACCCCGTTTAATTTGCACTGGGCTAAAAGAACAGATGCATCTTTTGAGAATGCTACATTTAGTCAGTTAAATGATGTTCTCTATATCTCTAATGGTTACGATAAAATGTGTAAGTTTGACGGTAACCGAGTATATCGCGCAGGATTGCCCCAATCTCAGATAAATACTGTTGCAACTAATGGTGCCGGTACTGCTCTAGCCCATAACGCTCAGGTTAATTATAAAACTGTTTTTGAGTATAAAGATGCTAAAGAAAACATTATAACAGGACAATTAAGTGCAGCGTATGATTTTACAAATACGGCAGGTTCTACACATGATATTGATGTCACTGTGCATAATTTAAAGGAAAGTTCCGGAACCATAACAAACGACGGATTCAATATAGATCAGGCTACAGTAAATGGCGCACAAACCACAGTAAATAGCATCACTGTTGACTCTGGCAATCCGCTCAAGGTTGGTGATTTTGTCTATATTGATGATTCAGTTAGTGGTACAATTGTTCAAAGAAAGGTAACAGCCAGTAGTGATACAAGCATTACTGTTGATGGCGATGCTGTCACTGTTGCAGATAATGCGATTATTTCAAATATTAAAATTATAGTTTATAGAACTATTGACTTTGCTGCCTCTGGTGTTCCGGGTTTATTTTATGTTACTGGTGAAGTTGTTAACGATAAAGATAATGATACTCAGGTTTTTGTTGATACTACTTCTGATACAAATCTACAGGGAAATATACAATTAGTAGAACCAATCAAGCCACATGGTCTACCGCCAGTTTGTAAGTATATGATTGCATGGCGCGGTCAGCTTGTTCTTTCTGGTAACATTGATTCAGTCAACACAGTCTACTACTCTGATATTGAGTCACCAGAATACTTCCCGCCTGCAGATCAGTCTTTTGATGTTGATAGACCAGTGACAGGTTTATATGCTCAAGACTCTTTTTTATATGTTTTTGAAAGAGAGCGTATTAATGCGGTTAATGGTGATTTTGGTGTTGATGAATTTACTGTCAGTAGGGCGAGTAATGAAGGCATTGGTTGTATAGCGCACCATAGTATTCAGGAAGTACAGTCTAGAGTATTCTTTTTATCCAGAGAAGGTGTTTATGCCATATCGCAACAGAACGGTCTTGAAGAAGTAGGAGCCGCGATTGAGCCGCGTTTTGGGTCTAGAGCTTCTTACGACTTTAGCCAAGCAGTAGGCTTTAACTGGCGGTCAGAGGATAAGTACTTATTGTTTTTACCCAAATTAAATCAGGCATCTGGAAACGCCATATCGGCAAATGATGCCACAACTGAAATATATGTTTTTGATTATTTCCGAAATGCTTGGCTGCAGTGGGATAATTATAACTTTATGGGTGGAATTGTAGATTTCAATAATAAGCTTCACTTTATGAGAAGAAGTACAAGTGGTGGAAGTACTCCCAATTCCCAACTAATCAGACTACTCAACACTGGTACAGAGTTTGACTACTCTGACCACACGGCAAGTATAACTTTTGAATACAACACTCATTGGGAAACATTGGGCGATCCGTCTGTATGGAAGAAATTCTTAAGAATCAAGATCCATGCACTAGATAGTACTTTGGCTTCTTTTGAAGGAAACGCCTTTGACTTAACCGTACAAGCCAAGCACAATTTTGATCCAGATACAATTGTGGGGGAATTTACAATTGATTTTTCCGGTGGTGCCGAAGGATGGGGTAATGGCGGATGGGGTGTTGTACCTTGGGGCGGAGCCCGGCTTAAAGGAGCCAAGAACAAATTAGCTTCTAAGAAGGTGCGATCTCATCAACTTAAGTTTAGTAATGATATATTACAAGAAAACGTGCTTATTTCCGGCTATGAATTAGAAATTGTAACACCTTACAGCCCGAATATTAAGGAATAATAAATGGCTAAGTTTGGTAGATTAGAATTAATTAATAAAATCAGTCAGTTAACTAAAGAGTTGTCTACTGGTTTAAGAAACCTTAAGTTTGAGGATAATTTTGACTCTTTTCTGGTTGAGATTAGCCTCGCGGCAGGTGAAGAAAAAAATAATATTCGTAACGAGTTGAAAATATTACCAACTCAGTATATAATAGTTTTTCAAACAGGAAATGGATTAATAACCGCCGGAGATACTGCTTGGACTACTAACTATATTAGTTTTAAGAATCATGGCTCTAATGCGGTTACAGCAAAAATTAGAGTATTAAGATAGGAGATATATCAAATGGCTACAGATAGCAAAAAACCCGGAGCACAAGTTGTACCTAGAACCAGTAAGGTAACTGAGAATCTAGCCAAGTCTTATGGTTTTGCCGAGGCTACAGCGGCGGATAAGGCACGGCTTGCAGCAATTCAAGCTGAGAGAGGCGGTTATGATCAACAAATTTCTGATTTCCAAAAACAACTATCTTCTATGCGAGGTACTGTTAAGAATAAATTTGGGTACGGTTTTTCAGAAGAACAACAAGCCCAAAGAAGTGAGTTAGAAGCCCAAATTAAAAGACTCGATACTGATAGGCAAAGATTATTAAAAGAGCAAGGTTCATTACAATCTCGTATTGACGATCCAATGAAACGCCTATCTGGCACAGAGCAGCAAATGTATAAGGGCGCAAAATTTGCGGAAGGTCTACTCGGTGAAGAGGGTCTTGGTCGTTTAGGTACAGATGTCGAAGTTCAAGATACTTTGCAAAGATTTAAAGATATTTCAGAGCAAGGTCTATCTCGTCAGGAAGTTGAAGCCGAAAGGGCAGCGGCTTTCCAAGGTATTGACCGTAGCACACAAACCTCTCAGAGAGCCTTACAGGCGGCTTTAGCTCGGGCAGGGGTCAAGGGTGCAACAGCCGGGCAGCAGCTTTTACAAGGCGAATTAGGTGGCTTACAGGCTAAGGCAGGAGTGGAGCGTGACCTATTCCTCAAATCGGAGCAATTAAAGCGTGAAGGTCTAGCTGATTATAGCCAGAGATTAGGTGATGTTAAGACCTTTGATATTGCCCAAGCCGCTTCGGAGAAAGATATCGCCCTACAAACTGGTCTTGCGTTTGCTCAAATGAAATCAGCCAAAGATATCGCCGCGGTACAGGCTCAGGCTCAGGAAGCTGCGGCTAGAGCGCGAAGTGCAGCGGCTTGTTTCCATGAAGATGTAGAAGTTAAAATGGTTACTGGCAAATATAAGAAAATCAGTCAAATCAAACTAGGTGAAGAAACTTCCATGGGTGAAGTTATGGGTGTTAGTAAGTATCTTGTTGAAGGTTCTGAACTGGTTGAAGTTAATGGTAATATTATGACAAACCAACATATTATTTTTCACAAAGGAAAATATATTTTAGCAGAGGAAATAGGGAAAAAGCTAAACTGGTCTGGTAGTCATGTTGTCTATGATGTGTTGATTGATGGTCATCACTTACTTGAATTAAGTAATGATGTTCTGGCAACTGATCAAGAAGCAATGGACTACGATGCCGAAGCCATAAAGGATTTCTTGAATGAATTTACAACAAAAGTTTCAACAGGAACAATTTAATAGAAAGTATGCAGAGTGTAAAGATGGATTTATTTCTTATACCATTTATGACGATCGTTCTCTTTATATTTATGAGATATATGTTCGACCCGAAGCGCGGCGCAAAGGTATTGGCTCGTTGCTCGAAAAAGAACTCATCAAAAAAGAAAGACCGTCAGTAATTTACTGCGATGTTGATTTAACTTGTAACAAGCCAGAAGAGGCTTTGCAAGGAATCTTAACTGCAGGATATAAAATACAAACCGTTTCAGATAGGAATATTATTTTATGCAAAAAGATAAGTACGACAGATTCGACGAAGAAAACGCAAGGATAGTTTATGAGGATGAGCAAGCATTTCTTAAGTGGAAAGAGGCTACAATTAAAAAAGCATTGGACACTGGTAATAGAGAATTGTTTAGAGCTACTATCGAAACCAAGCCAGTATATAGTAGGAAAGTGCAAAAGGCTAAGGCAAATGTCGAAATGGCTAAAACAGCTCGTCTTAGAGAACTTCGCCGAAGATTGGAAAAACAAAAGAAAGCAGGTGATATTCCTGCTGATTTTGACATTGATGCCTACGTTTACGGCAAATAGTTCGGAGACCTCTATGACAAATAAAGAAAAGATAAAAAAGATTGCATTAGAGGAAGGTCTGACTCCTTCCGAGTTAGATCACTTTATGGCACAAGTTAAAAAAGAATCTAACTTTATGAAAACTCCGGAAGAGTCTGCTTTTTTTACAATAAAGCGTATGCGTCAATATTTTAGAAAGGCACGTAAAATGACAGATGAGGACCTTAAGAAAATATCGCCTAAATACCAAGGAACACCTAAGAAGTTTTTTGACACTTTTTATGGGGATCGCATGGGCAATGATGGGGAAGGTGATAGATACAGAGGTCGCGGAGCCATACAAATTACTGGTAAGGATAATTACCGGGATTTGGGAATAGATTCTGATGAAGCAAGAAAGAAAATGGTCTCGGACTTAGACTTTAGTACAAGAAAGTCTATAGAGTATTTTAAAAAAAGAGTTAGGAATGCTGAGAATCCTACACCAGATGAAGTAAGCAAACTAGTAAACCCCGGAGCAAGAAAGAAAGATTTAGCAAAAAGATATGATTATTTCGTAGAAATGGCTAAAGAAAATACAGATCAGGCTCGGGACCCTAGACCATTAGATAAACTAGATTTTCTAAAACATATAAAAACAAGAATGAATAAAAAGAGATTTATACCAGAAGGATATTAGTGACAACTAAAACTAAAGTCGGAATAGCTCTTATACAATTATTTGGAAAAAGAGAAGCCGCAAAGATAATGGACGCACACCCTCTGGCAGTTGTTGGAGATATAACAGAAACCAGAGAGTATATTCGTGGCGGTAAAATATTAAGTATGAACAAGCGAGAGCTTTACACATTTATAGAAAACATTATTGAGAGAGAGGAAAATGAGTAACATTTTGAGACCCGGACTTAAACAGGAAGAAGAAGAAAAGAACAAGACCTTGGCTCGTGAGGCAGCTAATCTACCAGATGTTAAAGAATCTAATCAGGTTGTTGACGGATTCGGTAAAATTAATGACCACAAAGAAGTAGCCGTTGGTGTTACTAATAAGGCAGTTGAAAGAGGCGATATCTCAACCATACAAGGCAAGCAGATTAAGGAAAATATAAACAATCCCGAGAAAATGCAGCGAAGTATCGAGAATACTATAGGTAACAATAAGCCTTCTCTAACAGATTCATTTATGGAATCACTGGCTTTCTTTATGCCTCAAGCAATCGGTGCAGGTATTGGTGCTTTATTTGAAGGTTCTGCAGGTGCTTTAGAAGGTGCTAGTATTGCGGGCGATCTGGCAAAACAAAAAAGAGATTACGACTTACAAAAAGAGCAAGTAGAAGCACGTAGACAACAGCAACAACGTACAGATATTACGCCGGATTATGTAGATAAAGAGACAGGTACTCCATTATTTACTCAAGAACAGGCTGATGGGACTGTTAAATTTGTCGATGACCAAGGTAAGGTTTATGACTCTACTAAAGTACAATCTATTAGAGAGAGAG
>Ga0196901_1001050_pt1 | contig 14177 bp, 26 predicted proteins | sample CB_VirMetaG_FD_169099 | JGI IMG/M metagenome (GOLD analysis project Ga0196901, IMG submission 169099) | Freshwater to marine saline gradient viral communities from Chesapeake Bay - CB_1504_1 Viral MetaG (v3) (version 3) | ecosystem: Environmental > Aquatic > Marine > Coastal | place: USA... | reverse complement strand
ATGGATCGCCATGATGTAGTCGCCGACCTGCCAACCGTGGGCGTCGGTTTCTAGCGTAAATGAGGTTGCGCCAGCGGCAATATCGCTGGCCAAATGCACCCAGCGAGTGCGGTTTGATGTGCCGTGAAACGTGTAGTGAATACCACCGCCAGCAGTGCCACCAAACTGAACATTGTTAATGTACTGGTTCCCCATGCCTTGCTCGCCACGGTTGAGGATCAACTCAGCGGTATAGGCAGCAGGGATCGGGTCTGCATAAGTACCGAAATCAAGTCCAGCGGTGATGTAGGTTCCGCCGCTGCGAGCAAAGGTATCGGTGTAAATGACGCCTCTCGCAGAGAGCGAGCAGTTTTGAGTGCGGGATGCCTTGATCTGCCCCTTCAGGTTGATCGCTGCGCTGCCCACGCTGGCTGTGGTGGAACTGTCACCCCATGTGTAATCGCCATCGAGCGTAACAACATGGTCGGTGTCGATGATTACTTTGTCGCCGTCAACAGGAACTACGCCGCCCACCCACGTTGTTGTGGCAGAAGCGTTGCCAGATTGTGCGGAAGTGATCGTTGCCATTAGTAGCTGTAACTCGCTCGGTCATCCCAAACTTTATCAAATTCTGCAGAACCATTCGCCCATACAATTTCTAAATCTTCGCCTGTTTCTGTGATGCGTTTGATGCGCCAAATACTACCTGATTGTGCTGAACCGGGCTCGGCCTCTCCTACATAGGTATAGTTGCCGTCTACATCTACTAATCTATCGTATTGTTCTGCTGTACCGTTCACTGGAACTCCGCCTGGTGTTACACCATCTCCGATTCGAAGTATATAATCTGATAAGCAATACCAAATTTCACCAACTCTGCCTACGTAACTTGCTCCGCATACAGCTTCGGTATTTTTATGAGTCTTCCAGAGTTTGTAGATGCTCATAGAAACCCACTAATCAAACATTCCTACTCCGAGATTGTCCTGTGTAATTTCGGAAGAGTCAGCGACGCCAGCACGTCTAGCATCGCTTGGTGGTTGCATTGGCCCATCACCATCTGGATCTAATATTTGGTCAGAAACTAAACTTTGCTTGCCAAGAGCAGCTTTACGAAGCTCAAGGTCCTGCTGTAAAGGAGGGACCATCACTTTTTCGTCATCACCTACTGGATCCGTGTTTTCTTGATCGTCGCCTACACCAACTTCCGGTTCGCCGTCGCCGTTAATTGAAATAGTAATAGGAACGTTAATTACAAATTCTCTTGCTCGCATAGTTTTTATTTCTCTTTTAACTATTTATAAAAAAAGCAGCCCGAAGGCTGCTTTAATCTTTATCAACATTATTTAAACATAAAACCGTTACCGTTTTATTACACTTTTGTTAAATTTTTGTTACAAGGTTTATTTGGAGGAGCAAAGCCAAGTATTTAGTGCCAAAATAATTTCAATAACTGAGCTGTAATATTGATCTGATTGCGGCCTTAAATAAAATTAAGTCAGGAAGGAGATATATGGCTAGAAACAAACGTTTAAAGAAAGATGAAAATACTATTAACTTTAACTCAGCATTAAAAACACAGCTAAGACAAACAGAGTTAATTCCTAAATCACTTAATCAAGAGAACTATATTGTAGGATTACTTGATCCAAGCACTGACATTGTTATTGCCTATGGCCCAGCAGGTACAGGCAAAACATACCTAGCAATGCAAGCAGCTATACGTTGTTTGAGATCCGGCAAATGCGAACGCATTGTACTAACAAGACCTGCAATCGGCGTTGAAGACGAACAACACGGCTTTCTACCAGGAACACTAGAAGAAAAGATGGCCCCCTGGACACGCCCGTTGCTAGATGTGCTACGTGAATATTATTCGGCACAAGAAATCACAAGAATGCTAGAAGAACAGATCGTGGAAGTTGCCCCACTAGCATTTATGAGAGGACGTACTTTTAAGAACTCGTGGATTATCGGCGACGAAATGCAAAACGCTACACCAGGTCAAATGAAAATGCTACTAACACGTATTGGCGAAGGTAGCAAAATCGTTGTAACCGGCGATGTTGAGCAAACAGATCGTAAAAAAGACCAAAATGGACTTATTGATCTATGTGCCCGCCTACAGGAATCTGTAAACGGGTTTAGTGTATGCAAACTATCAGCTAAGGATATTCAAAGACATAGAATCATCGATACAGTACTAAACATCTATCAAGACTGAACAATAATTTCATAGACCTCTCGCCAGTTTTGGACACGGCACACGTTATCACTTACGTGATCGGCGTTGTGGTCATGCTCCATTAGTAGAGGGGTCAGACCCATTGAATATCCCAAGTCTGCGTTTTCTGGCTTATCTTCAACCCAGAAACAACCAGTATCTCGATAAAACTCTAGTGCGTCATCCTTGTCTGCACCGGTATCCAAATATACGTATTTTTCAAACACAGTATCACCAAACAATTCACGCAAGTTTTTAGTACGCAAGTGTTGTGAATATTCATCATCACTAAGTGAACTAATTACATGGAAAACATAACCATGTTCTTGATGTAACTTCTTTACGTAATGAATAGCATCTTTGTGCGGTGGAAGTTTACGAATCCACGCTGATTCGTTAAACATTTTAGCAAGGCGTTTACCATCCTCGGTTGCATATCGAATTGCTACCGAATATCCGTTTGGGTCTTTAAGCTCGTATCCATGGCGCTTCATCCATTGATCAAACGCATAGATCCAATCCAACAAAACACCATCGGCATCAACTAGGATTAGCTTCTGTTTCAATCTCAATTTCGTATCCATTTAATTTTCCTAGATCTTCGATCATGGTTTTATAGTGTTGGTGATAATATAACCAAACTCTATCCCAGTTTTTATCTCCCACAGTACCGTCTTCGAGTCGAAGCTTCAATACCTTGCGTTCCTTAAAGTCCATAATAACACTAGCAGTAGCCAAGTCTTTGTTCTTTAAGTTTTTTTCTACTTTAACGGCTTCATCATACGAACCGTTTGGTTTGCTTGTGTATGTTGCAATAAAATATCTCATGATGTTAATTCTACTAATGTTTCTTTTAAATACATTGCTATATCCTCTGATATTAAATTATAATCTGTTATGTCAACTCAACAAGAGTAGCACAATTACGTTAAGTCTTGGGTGAGTTCGACTAAGCAAGCACTCAAATTGATCTCTGGATCCGCTACAAAACTGTGATTAACAAGTCCTGTGCGGATAGTAAGGATAGCTCTGTCCTTTTCTTCGTCTGTGTTGCCCCACAATTCCAAGTTGTCATACATCCACCGATACAGTTCTTCCATATCCTCCGGACGCACACTTGAAGTCAGCATGTTACGTGCTTCGCGAATCTTGCCTGCTTTAAACAAATCTACTACTGCTAGTTTGTAATCCTGTGATCCACCTTCGTCACCGTTTGGTTTAGTTAATTGTCCATCTGCAACGTTCATCTGGCACATATTTAAACACTTTCTCAAGTCTGGATATGTTGCTTTAACATATGTATCCAGTGTATCTAACTCAAAATTAACCCCTTCACTAAGAAGTACGTTAGCCATACGAGCAGTAAACTCAACAATATCCACACGCTCGATATGGAATCCTTGACATCTAGAATGTAGAGCAGGGATAATACGATTTGGATAGTTACAGGTAAGAATAAATCTGGCACTTGCATGATATGTTTCCATTACGCCGCGCAATGCAGCCTGTCCATTTGGAGAAATATAGTCCGCTTCATCAAGTAGTACCACCTTAAATGCACCAAAAGGCATTGTGGCTACAAATCCAGTAATTTTTTCTCGAATAGTATCAACAGAGTTTTCACGACTTGCATTAATTTCAAGAACGTCATACTCGTTGACTTCAAGTTCATTAATTAATATTTTAGCTAGTGTAGTCTTGCCCACGCCTGGTGCGCCCGAGAACAGCAAATGTGGAATAGCACCAGAATCTATCCAGCCCTGTACTTGTTTACGTTGTGCGTCATCACGAAACACGTAGTCCGCTACAGTGCGCGGACGCCACTTTTCAGTCCATAGTTCTTTCATAGTGTATATTATACTAAGATTGTTTTAGTTTGTCAACTAAGAGTTCTTGTTCCCATTCCTTTTCTGTTGTAAAGGTAGGAGCATTTTGATACATTTGATCTATTAAGTGTTTGAGAATAAACAATTCTCGTTTATAGTGTGCAGCAATAAATCCGTCATTGTATCCTGAGTGCATTTCAGCAACAATTCGATATAGACTATATAATGCTTGCGATCCTTCTTTGGTGTGCGGGTGTAACATTACCAGTTATGTGAATTATGCATTGACCCGTAAATTTGTGCGTCTGATTGCATCTTGCCGCCATCGGTTTCTTTGCTCATAGTATCATCTATCATTGGTTCATCGCTGACGAGCAAAATATCATTGTTGTCAACACGACGGATGGTTGCAGCACGACCGCCCATTTCAATTTCAAGTCCTCGAGTCCAGCGTCCGTGTGCAACTAGAATGTATTGTCCTACTTGCACATCTTGTTGTTCTGGTCCTACAGCAACCACCATTGCCCAGCGAGGACGGACACCAGCTGATTTCATATCATCGTTAGGAATAAAAATACCACCGCTTGTGAATCGTTCTGAAAAATTCATGTCTGTTACAAGAACATGATCTTTGATTGCGCGAATGCCTTCTGCTTTTACTGGTGCTACATTTAGACTTGCCATTAGATTTTCTTTACTCCAGAACTATCACGTGCCTGCTGGCGCGGGCTTTTTAGTGGTTCTTGTTTAACTTGACGTGCTTTAGCAATTGCTGCCGCTAATCCACCTTTTGCTTGTGGTTCTTCAATTGCTTCAATTGCAGGATCTACTACCGGTGCAGGGGGCGCGACATCTACAGTTTCTTCAACTTTTACTGGTTTTGATTTTGGTGTTGCTGGTGCTTTAGCTGCGTATTCTTGTGCGATATCTAGTACATTTTGCGCTGCTTGTGCTGCACGCTTGCTTGAATAAACAACGTCATCAGTAACCGTGTTGCTGATTTGTTTGCGGTACTGTTTTTGTACCTGCTTGTTTTTGCGTTCAATTGTCTTATTCTGACTATCAACAAGATCACCGCGGGCATTAACATTCATGTTGCCTACTGCACGCACAGTTTCGTTTTGGTTTAGAATAGAACCCAAATCAACATTCTTACCTTTTGCTGTTCTATATGTTTTTGCCATTATAGCTTCTCCATTATATATGCATATTTAGCGTAAAAATTCACGTATATCTAAATCATAGTACATTGAGTTTACACGGTGTACTCCAATTAAATATAATACATAACTTGCTACACTACTTCCTCTGCCTACACCCCAGATGATGTTATTTTCCTGCATTGTGTTTACCAAATAAAGCAAATAACGTAACAAATCAAATAAATCTCGTTCTTGATATAGTAGTAATTCTTCACCTACACGCTGTAATTCAGCGTCCGTTTTACACAAGTTTAGAATGTGTTTTGCAACATCAATATTCTTGTATTCATCTGGCATAAACCAGGATTGTTGGTTAAGGCGATGGAATTCTTCTACATCAACTTCTGGCTCGGCATACTGCTGAACAAGCGCATCAATGCTAGACACATTCTCAACAAGAAACGTGCTGTAATCTTCCAACACAGGATTCTGCATCAGTTGGTTGCACACATCCTGTTCTGTATAAACTTGTTGTCCGTAAACGTCAACTTTCATCTTTTTCAAATGTTACAGAATTATCTGGTGTAAATTCAACAACGTATTCGTATTCATCTTCTTGATCTGCTTCCCAAGCAAGATCTACTTCTTTCCAATCTGGGTATCGTGTGATTTTAACAACATTCTTACCTTTGTGCAAGAGTTTTTTGTTAAACTGTTCTAGAGTTGGTTTGCTCCACCAATTATCTTCTGCAAACGGCCCAAGGTCCTCTTCATCACAGTGTAGATATTTTACAAAATCACCAAACATACTTGCAATTTCGATGTCGGTAACGATCAGATTATCTTCTGCGATTGCGTTAAACTTGCGGTATAGTGCTAGTTCAATAAACTGATCATATGGATCGCCCGGAAGTGTTATTACCGGAACACCCAAATCAATAAACTTTTCAACGATTTCAACGTTTTCTTGATTTATGAAAACACTTCTTGAAACCTTTGACAAAAAGTATCTTATACGTTCTAGCGCAGTACTTTGGTTGAAACTATTATCAGTTCCGGTGATCATATACAAACCCAACTTGTATCTGTTAAAACGAAGTTCATCGTCCATCCAGATACCAGCGTTAAACTCAAAGTCGTAGTGTAATCTTACATTCATTTAATATCAATCTTATCTTTGTATTTTTCTTCAGTATCTTTAGGAAACAGTTCAGAGAGTTTCTTTTGATAGGCACTATTGTACGAATCCAGAGCCATCGAAAGCTGATGAATCAAATATTGATTTCCGCTTGTATTATACGCAACACCTAGTTTGTTTGTGAGTTCTGTGATCTTACTCTGAATATCTTCTAGCTTCATTTTTGCTATTTCATCAGTGTTAAGAAACGGATGTTCCACTACAAATCTCCTGCTTTACGGTTTTCTGAAAACCAACTATCAAACTCACCACCTGGATAACGTGCTTCTAATTTACGCACGTTTTCTTCTACTACATCGTTGGGATCTAACCCGAGTGCTCTGCAAGCGTTTACCCAGTACCACATAATGTCGCCTAGTTCACGCTTCATGTGAAATAGTGTATCAGTATTTAACGGCTTGCCTTGGAAGAAGATTTTTTTAGGAAGCTCACAGAACTCTCCAGTTTCTGCTGCCATTCCAATTGCTGCTGTTAGCAATAGTGGAACATTTACGTCCGGGCCGTGTGCTTGTGCTGCATCGTCCCAATTGCCGTCTATTTCATCAAGGCGGTTCATGAAAGTAGTTAAATCGTTTGATTCTTTGCTGGTTACGCTTTCAACAAAGCGCATATAAGAATTAAGGTCCATGTATTCTCCTATTAGTTTATAGAATTATACATGAACCTTATGTTAAAGTCAACTAGTTTATGCGAATGTTGCGCCGTTATTGCCGATACACATCCATTTACTGTTTAGGTACATTAATGTACAACCTTGGCCAATTGTATCAAATGTAATTGTACCTGATCCAGAAGTTTTCCAACCACAATTAGTTACAGTAATAACCATATCACCGGCATCTGCATTCATTGCAAACACTTTTAGTTGTCCTTCAACACCTGCTGCTAATGTAGCAGTTTCGCCTGCTGAAGTTGCAAAATAACTTGCAGTAACATCTAAACTTGCTGCTGCTGCATCTGCTAGATCTTCACTATTGTAACGAACATTTTCTTTACCGCGATTTAAATCTAGCACAGTAATAGTTGAACCATTGTCGTCAGTGCTAAATTCAAAGTCATATGTTCCAACTTCTGGGAAAGTAATCACATTTGAACTGATTCCTGTGATACCGTCAACACCAACCGAAACTGCAACTGGTAATGTAACTGTATGACTAACGTTAGCAACAGTGACGCTTAAACGTACACGACTGAACTGTCCGCTGCTTGGCCAGTTTGAAAATGCTAGGCTAATGTTACCTGCTGTAGTTACTGTTTGATATCCACCTTCTTCAATATCAACGGTTACTGTGCCGCTTACTGTGCCTTTAGCAGTTTTAGTTTCTCTTAGATCAGTAACACGCATTGCTGCAACTTCTGCTCCGGCAAAGTCATTACTTAAACTCGACCCCGACAATGCGCTCTTTAAAATTGCTTTGCTCTGAAGGTCTTCGATTTCGGCTTTAGCGTAAGTAAAGCTGGTTTTAATATTTGTAAAATTATCACGAAAGCCTTGGCTATCGTTGTCTTGACCAGCAACTGGATATGCTGTATCAATATTATTTGGGTTGATGCTACTCGCCATTGTCTATAATCCTTCTTTGTGGGAACAGTAGATATTTATCGTAAACGTCGGTGTATTCGTAGTTATCTACATTGTAAATAAATCTTGTACTGCCTCCGTCAAACACTGTTTCTGTAACAGATCCTTGTGTGCCTCTGTCAAATGTGGTCATGCGAGATTCAAGCCACTCGTCGTTTGTGCTATCCCATTTGTTAGCCGAGTACCAACCCAGCACATATCTATCTGCATCAAAATCAATTTTGTTTAATTGTGTGCCAAAATCTTGTTCGATTCTATATTTAAGTTGTTTGCTTTTGCCTGGCACAGTATGCGCAATTACCCAAGCACGTGTAAAACCTAAAATTTCTCCGTTTTCCTGTTTGCTTAACATCCAACGAGGTAGAATTGGGGCAACTTGACCAATGTTATCAATAACAACATTGCGCATATTTTCTAAACTGTTTGGGTAAACAGTATCAATTTCGGTGCTATCCCCGGAATTAACTGGGTACTTTAATGTAATACTTTCCGCTGCGCTTTCGCCATTGTTGTTAACCTGTGTATCAACTACTTCCGCATATACAACTTCATATAACACATTTTCAAATTCGTCTTTTGCTAATGCTGTTTTAATTTCACCTAGAACAATACGTTTGCGATAGTGGTTGCGTGTGATTGCTGCTACATATTCTGAAAATAAACTTGGTTCTAACCCATATGCGTGTTCGTACCATATTTTTTGTTTTACACCAAACCATGGATCGTCTGCTCGATAAATCCATTCTGGTCGGAAAATATCTTGACTTTGAACCAATTGTTGTAGCAGTGCCCTGTCGTCCAATGGCGGAAACGCTTCAATACGCATGCATTGGCACGGTTTGTTGTAGCGTCTATTAACTTCAATAGTAAAAGTTCTTGACACATTCACAATCTCGTCGCTGTTATATGCTTCAACTATAAACGAGAAAGTCATATCAAATGTTGTTTCGTCAATATCTAATCGTGTGCGAATATCTTTGTCAAATGTTGTTGTGCCGCTATCTAGCGCAAACGTTTTATAACTAACACGTCCAGAAATGTTTCCGCTTGGTAATAATCGTAACCCTTGCGGAAGTTTGCTATCAGATCCAGATTTTAATCTATACTGTAAGGGGATTCCTTGGCTATGTATCGCTTGAACATAGAAATAACTAGTATCACCATTATCAATGGTTCCAAGATCAGCATCAACTAACCAAGTAACATCAATATCAATGTTACCATAAATGGTTAGTGTAAACGAGAAATCCTGTGATACAGCTGGATTGCCTTTTTTGTATACACGCACCGTCCATGAATATGTAACGTCTTGGAATCCAATATTTGGAATATACCCAACCATCCAACCAGTAGCACGATCAACATCCAATCCCGGAGGCAAGTCTCCAGATACTACACGATATTCAATTTGATCTCCGTCGGGATCAAAACCTTCAAACTGGTGTGCGTAGAAGTTTTCGTGTCTATATGAGCCTAGGTTAGCACTGTAGTTTTCAATATATGGTCGGCGTGTTGCTACAGTATCTGCTGTGATATATCCCACATCTGCTGTTTCTTCAATAGTATCAGCGGTCATACTATCTCTACTATAAACAAAGATAGAGAATGTTCGTAATCTATATTCTTTACCGTCAGTTAGTTTAACAGTGAACTGATAACTTTTATTAATTGATCTTGTGCTAAAATCAAATGGGAATTTATCAAAATAAGATCCGTCTCGGTCAAAACCTGCAATAGCAGTTGAATCCAAGTTAATAATAGGATCAATGTAGCCAGATATCAATCCGGTACTACTTAGTTCTAGCCCTTCTGGCAATTCGCCGCTAGCAACATATGCACGAACCATGTCATTGGGGTCGTTGTCTGAAAATTGTAACTGATAACTTACGTAGTCTCCGTCAAAGTAGCGTCCTAATTCGCCTGCTGGTGTTACAAACTCTGGAACATCTTGACCAACAACCGTAATTTCAAATGTACGATCATTAACACGATCAACTGCACCTGAACCTTTCTTGGTATAAGCGCGAACGCTGAATTTTGAAATTACATTTCCGCCTACTTCTAACGGAACACCTTGCACACTAGCAATGGCTTTTGGAATACCTGATATTAATCCGGTGGGTCCAACCTGAATGCCTTCGGGCAACTCGCCCGACAGCAAGGTGAAAAATAATCCAGAATTATCAGTTGGGTTATCAGGGTCATATGCACTCAAGGGCAGTTGAAAAAATTGCCCTTCTTGAATAGTACCTAAACTGCCCGATGGTGTTTCCCAAACTGGTTGAGCCATTTGTTACAGTGCCCCTAGTGCAACCTTTTTCCATATAACTGTTGTGCCATCGTATGTTCCGGTACAAACATACAAATACGAGCTGTCAACAGCAATCATGCCTGCTGTATCTCCTGTTGTTCCAACTCCGGTAGTTGGAACAGATTGAGGGTACAATTCATCAAAATTGTCATTAATTTTGTCAAACGCAGTTCTTAGTTGATCACCGGTGCCGTCGTTTGCACTTGACCCGATATTAACTGTTTGTTTTGCCATAAAATCACCTTATGTTTTTACATATTTATGATTATAGCAATTGGAATCCTTGTTCGGCTGAGTACACAAGTGTCTTATTATCGGTGTACTCTTTGCAATCAGACGCAGTGCCTACCGTAACTCCGTCAACACTAACCGCAGCGTATCCGCCATAGTTAATATCTTTGCAGTTGTCGTAAACAAAATCGCATACATCGTTTTCAATAACAATACGCAAACATGGTTTTTTATTTTGTGCTGTTGAGACAGATTTAATTTGCAGAATCGCAGACTTATCTAGTGTCATTGTTATTCTCCCGCTAGACGGTTGGATATTACATCCCAGTTAATGATCTTCCAAGTGTTAGCGAGATATTTGCGCTTATCTGATTGATAATCAATAGCCCAAGCATGTTCCCACCAATCTACTAGAAGTAGGATGTCATTTTTTACTGCATGGTTCTGTATAGTTTTAATTTGCCCAGAACGAGAAAGATATACCCAACCAGAACCTTGGATTCCCATTGCTATCGTTTGGAATTCATCTTTGAATTCAGCAACACTACCAAATTTACGGTTTATAAATTCCAGTATCTCGCCACGAGGGGAGTTGCCTGTGCGAGGTGCTTGTAGTTGTTCAAAGTAAATTGGATGCAAAAAAGCGCCAGCATAGTTAAACTTGCTGTCACCTTCGCCGCTGTTGTAGCGTTTACCGTATGCGCGAGCGAGTTCTAAGTGATAATCAACTGCGTCTTTGCTGAGCACAGGCGCAAGGCTATCGCTAGAGTATCCTAGTTTAAACGGTGTTACTTCTCGAGGTTGTTTTGATTCAAAAAGATCTAAGTATTCACGCATGTAGTATTTATTTACGGCGTGTTACTCTTCCTTTTGTTAGATCATATGGACTAACTTCAATTTCCACCGCGTCGCCCATTAATACTTTAATGTTATTTTGACGCATACGTCCGCTAATATAGCCGATAATTTCTTTGTTGTTTTCGTTTAGTCGAACACGAACTGTTGCGCCTGGTAGTACTTCTACTACTGTACCTGTTAGTGTAATATTGTCGTCTTTTGCCATATATTAACGTCGCATCTTGGAGATGTCTTTTGCATGCTGATCGTCAATTACCGGAACAGCATTGCTTTTGTGCATCGTAGCGATGCCTTTAATTAGTGTACCCGTATATTTCATAGGTTCTGTTTTAGTCACAAAGTTTCCACGCAAATCTACGCTTGGAATATCCGGAGTAGGACGACGATAGCGTTCTTCTTGGGGGCAATATTCTGATTGCGTGTAGTGTTTACTTATCTGTTTAGCACGCACAGGACTCTGTCCGTGTACATAATCAATATACTGATCAAGTGTCAAACGTTCAGAATGTCTGTGCTGCTGTTTCATACGCTTATTATAAGCACGATGTTCTTCAACATAACGCTCGTAGTCGTTACGAGTAATTTTACGTTTACTCTTAGCGACACGAGTCGTTGTCATGCCTTTAACAAGATGCATTGTCATTCGTCATCTACCTTTTTAGCTAGTGTCCAAGTACCGTCTTCATTGTCAGTCCATTCTAACACAGTTCCATATCCCCAGTCAAGCTCTTGTAAAATTTCTTCAGTGATTTCTATCAAGAGTTCACCGGTATCTGGATCTTCGACTACGGGCAAGGTATAACGAGTCACGTTACATTGCGTCCTTTTCAGCAATAATTTCTGCGCGACGGGTCTTGGCCAGCTTGGTGATTTCCATTAGTGCCTTGCGAGCACGAGCGGCTGCTGCCTTAACTTTCTTGTCTGCAAACTTTTCATTTTCTGCAATATACGCTTCGTATGTTGCAATAATCTGTTCATGAGTTGTCATTATTTTTCCTTTAAATTAGTAATATGGTTTACTAGTACCTCAACATCGCCGTCACCTAACTGCGATGCAACTCCCCACATCATTGCCGAACGTGGGCCAACATTACCGCGATTGCGATATGTATTCAACTTTGCTATGAGTTCTTCAGCTGTTTGTCCTACAAGTTTAGGTCCCACAATACCCTGTGCTGTTGCACCGTGGCATCCAGAACACATAGTTGTGTATTTGGTTTGTCCTAGCCCTGTTGCACCGACACTAAAACTCATTGCTGCTAGAGCTGCTACAAAAAAACTTTTCATAATAATCTCCTGATTTACCACCATAACATAGCCACACCAAAACCAAATACATTAACACATGCAAAGTATAAGGTTAACATCATAGGCCATGCAAGCTCTCTACGATAATACCCATAAATTCCAAACAGACTGCCAACAAAAAATCCGGGATAAATGTATCGCATATCCGGGTTTGCTGCTGTGAATGCTAGACTTAGACTGGCGCCTACTGTAAAGATAAACGAAAGCATTTCAAAATAGAACGCAATTCGATCACTGTGATAGCTTCGTTTTAAAAAGTGTACTGCTCGTTCCATTAATGCACCGTACGATCTGCGTCGCGCAGATCAACTCCTGTTATGTCTTCGTAATCACGAAAAAAGTCATCATCGAACGCAACAAGCACATCGTCATACTTAGAGCATATTTCTTCACCAACTTGAAATAATCGCATCATGGCACCCATGTTAGCACCCTCAACAATTTGACTTTCATATAGAACACCCATAACACGAATGATTGATTCGTGAATGATAGTTTCTAAATTGTCGTTATAACACATGCGAATTATTTATTAGCCTGCGAGCTTGTCCAGATGTTTTTCAATAAACGCTGCTACACGAGGATCTGTTTCCTTATTGGTAACAACAGCATTATTGATATTATCAGTTAGCGTAGTGCGTGCTATACGTCGATTGTCTTCGCGAGTTTTATCAGCAAGTTTCATGTCAATGGCTTCGCGCTCTTGTTCAGTCCAGCCAAAGTCCTGTTCACGCAGCCAACGGCATGCTTGCAGTTTAGTCATTGGTGCTTGCAGTTCATAAAGTTTAATATCAGTACAGCCTGCTTTATCCAGTGTCTTGATACGCGATACAAAATCATTTGCGTAGCGAACCTTGCAGGTCCCATCGGGATTTACTGCTGTACCAACTACGGTGAATTTCTTTTCCATGTTTCCCTCTAGCTTGCGATTAGATGGTTGTTAAAGTTTAAGTTTCTTATTGTATGGTCCAGTGTGCTAGATCATAATAATGAAAATTGTCGTATCCTTGATGCTGTGTGTAATAGTAATACGCATTGACATCTAGCACATTGTTTTTCATTTTGATATATCTTTCTAACAAATGTACCAACGGGTTTGCTATTTCAACAGTTAGTTTATTGACATGATTATTTTCATCTATAAACCAAAATTCGTGATCTTTTGTGGTTTTAGTTTTGCGTTGTGTGCGTTCTACTAAGGTTAAGGTGTGTGTTTCCGGATCACGCAATATCTGTTGATTGTTAGCTGTTTCAATTTTTGAATTGTATGTTTCAGCTAAGTGGTCAATTTTACGATCGTATTCATAAAACTCAGGCAATTTAATCATCAATCCCATTGCTTCAACGTCAATCTGATTAGGTGTTTCGCTTGTGGCAAATTTATACACGCTATTCTGGAAATGACTTGTGGTCTTACCAGTCAGTCGACGCATCATAATGCGATCTCGATAAAACCGCTTGATTTTTTGGGCGAGTTCGATGTGGTCCTCGTTTGGAGTGACCACATCGTCATCGTTG
>Ga0196901_1001048_pt1 | contig 14196 bp, 14 predicted proteins | sample CB_VirMetaG_FD_169099 | JGI IMG/M metagenome (GOLD analysis project Ga0196901, IMG submission 169099) | Freshwater to marine saline gradient viral communities from Chesapeake Bay - CB_1504_1 Viral MetaG (v3) (version 3) | ecosystem: Environmental > Aquatic > Marine > Coastal | place: USA... | reverse complement strand
CCCAACAAAGATTGTGTTACCACTTAGGTATAAATCACGCCATGACCTTTGAGGTGATCCTAAATCGTAGGTGACGTTTGCACTTGGAATTAAATCGGATGACAGATTGGTTAAATTAGCAACCTGCAAGTATTGATCTAATTGACTTGTATTTGCAAAAGATGTAGTATTAGCAACTTGAAGATATCTGTCCAGTTCATTTTGGGTGATTCCTCCACCACCACCTGACCCAGCAGACCCCACCCACTTACCAGACGCAGCATCGTATTTTAGAAAATATCCATCTTGCTTAGCGCTATCTCGATCTACATCGTCTAAGAACTCTAATCTTACTTCACCTGAACCGGCCGAACCGCCACCAGCAAGGTTTAATCTAGAAACTTGTGCTGAAATCGCAGCTCTAAAATCTTCAAACTGCCTAAGCAGTTTGCTTTCAATAGGACCTACGTCGGGTGATTCACCGTCCTTACCAGGCTCACCTTGAGGGCCTTGCTCACCGCGCTCACCTTGATCACCCTTTAGACCTTGAGGACCTTGTTCTCCGCGCTCTCCTTGTTGGCCATCTAAACCTGGATCGCCTTTTTCTCCCTTCTCACCCCTTTCACCGCGTTCGCCGGTGTCTCCTTTGTCTCCTTTAGTACCTTTAAGGCCTCTGGGACCAATAGGTCCTATCTCACCCTTAGCTCCTTTTTCGCCTTTCTCACCTTTTGGACCTGCTTCACCTTGAGGTCCAATTTCACCTTGTATACCCTGTGGACCTTGAGGTCCTTCTTCACCAATGAGACCCGGCGCGCCTTGCTCACCTTGAGGACCTTCAGGTCCTTCTGGTCCGATTACACTGCCTAGATTAATCTGTTGTTTGTTGGAAAAAGCAACGATAAGGTCGTTGTTTTCAATGAGTACACCGGAAATAGATATTCCATCTTTTCCGTCTTCACCTTTAGGTCCTACGGGTCCTTCGGGACCAACGGGGCCCTCGGTACCTTGCTCACCGGGCGGTCCTTCTACAAGTAATGGGAGTCTTGCTAGCTCTTTAAGCTCCTTCCTAAGACCGTCGATCTCGGTCTTAGTATATTTAAGGAGTAAAGCTAGAAGTTTAGCGCGTTCGACTTCATTCATCATCGTCCTCGATGTTCTCAGAAGCCATCGAATCCATGAATCGAGTCATACTTTCAACTAGTCTTTTTTCTTCTTCGCTGATAGTAGGTTGTGGTACAAATTGTTCCTGCTGATCTTGTTGATCTTGCTGTTTGGGTTGATCCTGTTGTCCTGCTTTATAGTCTACTACTCCACCTAGTGCACCTTCGTCATCCATTTCTTGACGTTCGGCGTCAATCTCTTGATCTACGTTCTTTATTTCCTCTTCGGTCATACGAAGAATGTTTTCACGAACCCATTTCATAGAATAGTATTTTCCAACTAAAGGATCAATCTCACCTGCTAGACGAAGACGTTCTGTCATAATCTCAGTTTCTTTTAACTCAGAAAAATAATTGTCTTCTTTGAAATTATAATGAATAGTGTTACGCATTTCTTCCCAATCTGATCGGGAAAGAACACCTTTTAATACAAGTTGTATTTCTAGTAAGCCATCGAACAAATGTGTAAATCTGTTTCTAAGTCGCTGTACAAACTTGTTAAACTTTATCTCATCTCTTGTAATCTCAGAAGCTCGCCCAAGGTTAAACTGATTATCAGCCTCCATTCGAGTAACAGGTACGTTAAGAGACTTATACAGCTTTCGGCGGAAGTAATCGACATCTTCCATCTCACCGAGGTTTTGTCCACCTGGTAAAGTCGTTATCTCAGTGCCTCTACCGCCTTCTCTACGCGGTAACCAAAAGTCCTCTAACATTGTCATAAACTTACGATCGTCGCGTACTTCGCCTGTAGCAGCGTCATACACCAGCTTATTCTTATGTTTGACCATCATGTCTCGAAGATACTGTTCTGCCTTCATCTTTGGCAGGTTACCAACGTCGATATAGAAGATTCGACGCTCTGGTGCTCTTGCAAGTCTGTAGATTACAGTTGCATCTTCGAGCATTCTAAGTTGGTTGAGAGGCTTGACAGCTTTGTGCAGATGGCCAAGGATCATTTTGTTCCTTGAATCCATCAAACCACTGTGGATGTGACTAATACTATCTACAGCAATCTTCACACCTTGCTGTGAGGTAGATGATATGCCTTTAGGATTAAACAGATAATATTCTTTTTGTTCTTTGTTGTAGATTGTAGCACCAGTACGAGGATCCTTAGACTTTACTTTTTCTCGTACTTTACGTATCTTACGTGGATCAATGTACCTAAGCTCTTTAATACCGTCTCTTGGATCTTTATCGTTAATGATGATGTGGTGATATAGTCTTCCATCAACATACCAACGTCTAAAGATATCGTATCCTTTATTTGAAAAGTCAAGCATTTCAAGAATAGTTTCAAACTCTTCTCTAATCTTGTTCTTAATAGAGTTTGGTTGCTTAAGGTCATCCAATACAATTTCAATTGGATTTTCTTCCGTCATTACAATTGCTTCGTTCACAACGTCCTCTACAGCAGAATCACACTCTGGCTGCATTGACATTTCACGATAGCGAGAAACTAACTCTGCCTCTGACTTAGCAGTTCCATCTAGGTCTACAAAAGTACCATAGGAGCCACCTGGTGCTATTTCAATAGCACCGTCATCTGGCTGTGGGGGGACAAAGGTTTTCAGATCTTCTTTGGTTTCTTGATCTGCCCTTGTTATGTTAAATCCGAAAAGTTGCACTATGTTATCCTCAGGAAATAAAAAGGAGGCCGATATTATTTATCGACCTCGTCAAACACAGTGGTTACGTCATAGCGCAAATATTTTAGAAGCACCGTCAGAAAACTTGACAGTGATATTACCACCGTTAGGAAGGATTGGAAGGCCCGTAGCTGTATCAATGTAAGCCACAAGATTTGAATCTGCTTGTCTAGCACCGTCATTTTCCGCATCACCAGTATTGTGATACAAAATTAATGCTTCACAGTTAGCGCCAGTAACAAATGCAAACTCAGCATCAGCAGCATCAAACACACCATCAGTAATTGTCTTGCTTGTAAGGTTAGCTGTAGCAACTACAGCAGTGTTAGGTACGCTTGATCTGTATTGATGTGAGGCGCTAAAGGTGTAGACGTCCGTGTCTATCAATGCGATTGTGACTACATTAGATGACAGATTTAGTTCACCACCAAGCAAAGACTGCTTAGCTTTTGTATAAAGCTGATTAGCCATCTAACTACTCCTTTTAGTTTACAGCAGACTCTTGGTGCTCCCACCAGTCGTATGCAAACGTAATCGTGAATTCCTCAATCGCTTCAGCTTCCCAAGCAAGATCAATTGGTGATACTGCAACTGGGTACAGACCATCAAACTTATAAGTTTGAATGACTCCACCTTCTTTACTGTATTGCTTGACTTGCGCTTGAGCCTTGTATTGAGATGGGTTAACACCATACTGATTAATATTTTCAGAGTGGTTGTTAATCCGATGACTCCAGTTCTCCATTGCATTACGGATCTTAAAGTCTTCGTCGTTCATTACCGTTACTGTCCAGTCATCAAATGTGCGATTACCAGCAAGTTTGACCTGACGACCAAAGTAAGGAACAATTACAGTACCAAGTGTTGATTGTGGAATCTGTCCTGCCCGTACCATAAAGGGAGACTTAGAGATCAAATCGCCACCATTCAGAGTTCCCCCTGCTGGTTGAAACAACTGGATCTCGAACAGAGAGGGACGAGCCCCTCCCTGTGCAAGCTCACCTCTAAAGGTGTTTACGTTAAAAGCCATTGTTATTCTCCTCTACCTTGTATTATCCGAACTGACCTACGACTTCTTCGAACTCGACACCAGTTCTAACAGCAACAAAGTTGAGCTGAATAAAGTTGATCGAGCGGGCTGGTTTGACGTAAATGTCTCCGACAAACTCATTTCGATCAATAATTTCTGGAGTGTTGTTTGTTTCGTCACAAACTACACGGAAATCAGTGATGCCTCGTCGACCCTGTACATCTCTCAGGAAGGGCTCAACCAAATTGACAAACTGTGCTCTTGTAAATTCATCGTTGAATTCGAACAGGCTTTGTCTAGCTGCGATTGCAATTGCTTTTTCAAGGACAATAAACAATCGGCGTACGTTAATGCGATCAAATGCACTTGGGTATCCAAGCAACGTCTTGTCACCAAACAAAATTGTGCCTTCGCCTGGGAACGTGGTTACTGGGTTAACACCATTCTTGTACAGTTGATCTCTCTCAGTCTTATTTGGATTAAACGCAAGATTTACTGTATTCTTAATTCGACCACGATTAAGACCAGCTGGTGAGTACCATGGATCTCGTACTTGATCTGTTCGAGCCATTGTACCAGCAACATCACCGTTCAATGGTACCCAGCGATACTGATCGTTGTACTTATCGTACTGATACTTGTAACCGCTATCCAAAACTGCGTAAGAAGTTGATGGAAGAGTGTTTCTAAACTCGATGATATCATCAATCTCTGCAGAAACGTATGAGGTATTGTTTACGACATCAGCCTGTTCAGGTGAAACGCATACTATACAATCTTTTCTGTATTCAGCAATGTTGTTAATCAAATGAATTGCTGTGGCTGACGTAGATGATCCAGCAAGAAGCAGTGAAACGTCAACTTCTTCTGATGATTTGAACAGGTCGTAAGCATTTTGATACTGGCCTGCAGTACCAGCAGATCCATCAGCACCAGAAGCAAGAGAGTTAGTAATAGGTGTACTTGCACCACCAAACGTAGTGCCTCCTGCTGCAGAACCAGCATTTGTAAGGCCAGTTGGGTGATTAGCCCACCAAAGATACTTAGATTGTCGATTCAACACCTCTTTATAGTAATTGGTTGATCCGTCCTCGTTTTTAGCATCTGAGGCCTTAGACACAGAATCAAATACTTCTATCACTTGACCTTTAACATTAGTCCACTCACCGTCTTCATCAACAACAACAATGTGCATTTGGTCATTGGTACCACCGCGGGTTGTAACAAACGGTGAAGTACCTGGTGCAGCGGCAACAAAATTGTAGTATTCCCATCTACGGTTAAGAGCAGTCTGGGCATTAACAGTGTTGCCTGTGTATGAAGTTGTAAGTGTAACCGATAGACCGCCAGCATCAACTGTAGCAACCTTATAGACGTCTTTATCTGGTCCAAGCTGAAGCAAATCCCCAACACTAATAACTGCTGCTTGGTTAGCAGAGAATACAACACCTGTATTTCCATTCACTACAGTGTAGGTGCCTGAAAGGGTTGATTCAAATGCATTTCCGGATGGACAAATTGAATACTTAAGCGAGTTACCAAGTGCTCCTGGGAACTTAGCTACGACATCACCACCACCAGTGATTCCTGATGAGAAGTTAGCATCGTAATGATCTTCGCTCTTAACAAGAATAGAAGCGCCATTTGCATTGGCATTTACTAGACCAGTATTGTTAATTCGAACAAGATGAAGTGTGTCTGAGTATGCTAAAAAGTTAGCAGCCGTAAAAAAGTCTCTAAAGTAAGTTCCGTCTGGCTTTTGGAACTGACCTACAAGCTCAGCTTCGGTACTAATTAGTACGCGCTGCTCAACTGGACCCCAACGGAACTGACCGGCAAAGCCGCCAGCTGTCGTTTGCACTGCAGGAACAATTGCGGTGAGATCGATCTCACTAGTATTGATTCCTGGAGAAATCTGGAAGGCCATTTTTGTCTCCTCGTGGTTTTTGTTTCTCGTATATTTATAATTTTCAGAAGTCTACGACGTCCTCTACATCATATTTGTAACCTAAAGGACCAACCGCATCTTCCGCATGGTAAACATCGTGACCGTCATTAACTATACCAAATGGTAAAACGTCATCCTCAATCATCTTTTGATTTTCTTGATATAATCGACTGCGGACATCGTTATCAGTAAGTTCGATAAAGAAGTCTTGTCTTACTAACCACGAAAACAAAACGGCACACATAACAAGGTCATCATGGTGACCTTCTTCAGCTTCATAGCTGTTTCTCTTATTTATGAAAACTGAAAGCTCCTGTAGTAAGTCGTAGTCGTTAAGTATTATCTTATCATTTTCAACTACATCTTTCAAGTGCGAGCAACCAACTCTTTTTACTGTTTTGGTTGTCTTGACGCCAAGTTGAATACGGTGGGAAAAGCCACTACCAACTTGTTGTCCACCTCTACCTCTCACACTAGTAGATAGTATATTTTCATATTCAAGATCCTGTTGAATGATACTTGCGACGGTCTCACCAAGATCATTTAGTTCAACTAACACAAACGCGTTGTTGTACATTGTAGCAGCGTTTACAATAACGTCTGGATAAAACATTGGAGAGATTTCTTTCGAGCGATACTTACCGACAACCTTGTATGGCATCTCAGTAACATCGAACACTAAAAAAGCACTGTAATCTAATCCGAGGCCTCTAGCTGAATCTACTGTTATTACATATAATCTATCAGGCTTTGGTTTTTCGTAAATATCAAATCCATTACGAGTTTTTATTGGATGGATGAAAGGTATTTGAGCTAGCTTTCTGCCATCGATAAGAGTCGCAGTGCTTCCAAGGAACTCACATTCAAATTCTTGTCTGAATTGCTCTTCGCTGGTATTCTTGATTGTGTCCTTTTTCCATTTCTCATCTCTACCTGGCACATCAGACCAATGCACACCGTGTCTCACATAATCGTTATTACCTTCTTCACTGTCTACCCAAATCTTATAGAACATATTCATTCCATTTGGAGTAGACGTAATTAATACTTTAGTAGTAGTACCGGATGAAATAGTTGGGAATACTGAAGCAAAGAATTCTTCTTGAAGATTGTTTGGTACAAACGCAAACTCGTCAAGATAGATTAAGTTCTGAGACGTACCTCTAATTGCTGATGATGATGTAGCTGAAGCAAGGATCTCTGAGCCATTCTCAAGTTCAATGTTACCTTTGTTCCATTCTTTGACACCCTGCTGTAACCACTTTGGCAAGTGCTCGTATGCGTTTTGAATTCTACCAAGGATTTCCCTAGCTTGGGCTAACTTGTTTGCAAGGATAGCGACACTATACTGTTCGTTAAACAGAACCTGCCATAAGATGTATGCTGCTACAGTAGTTGTCTTACCAACCTGACGGGGTAGTTTACAAATAACAAATCGATTATCACCAAACTTTTGTACCATCTCCTCTTGGAAAGGCCAAAGATCAAAGTTAACAAGGCCGTAGTCAACGTGAACAATCTTTACATAAGTCTTAATAAAGTAGATAGGATCACGAGCACATTTGATGTACTCTTGTACCTGCTCCTGTGTATACTCAACAGGAACACCTACCTTTTTGAGGTTTTTGTTGCCGAGATAGTTTTCTATAGCCATACACTGTTGACTTTTTTTGGAACACTAGGATAATAGCCGGTGTAGCCGGATTAAGATATATCTTTTAGATTATCCTTTAGCATATTCTGTAGTTCGGTCGTAGACCCAACAAAAAGCGCGTTGGTTACGTTATTGGGACCTGACTGTACGTTATCTTCTTGCTTGAGCTTTTTGACTTTTGCTTGTACTTCAAGTAAGTCTTTGTTTGCATCTGTAAGAGTCTTCATCAGTGATGCTACTACTTCAAATGCTCGGGGATGTTCGCTTGACTTAGCAATCTCTACCAGCTCATGGAGAGCATGAGAACCATTTTCAATAATGTCGTAAAGATTCTCTCTAGCATACCTGTAATCAGTGTCAATGTCACCGGTATGATCTCTTCCTTCACGGTTTGCTAATTCATTTCTGGCTTCCACAGCTACAATCTCACCTTTAGCTTCTGAGATGCTAGCTGTATCCTCAGGCATTCCAAACAAATCGTTTAGATTGCTTTCAAGTTTTGTTTTAGACACTATCAGTACCACCACCGAAGAATTGTTGATCTTCGATAAATCCATAATCGTCAGTACTACTTATCTGTTCTGGTGGTACAGTAATTGTCGAGTCCGAAGTTGGAGTGCCGTTAGCTGTAAGGCCAGGTGTGGCAGTAAGTATAGATGAAATAGCTGAAGTTGAGCCATCGGTAGTTTCAATGTTGGTGGTAGCAATTGCTCTTTTGATAACACCCTGAGTTCTGACTGGACCAAACAGGTATCCTTTCACAGTAAAGTTTAAAGTGTGTATAAGCGCTCTTCTAGTTGAAAAGTCACCCTCATATGTGTCTTCTGTTGATATATCATTAAACACGACAGGCACATCCATCTTTAACTTTAACTCTGGAATTAAATTAATTGTATTGGTCCATTCCGGAGTAAAGAAAGGTAAAATTCCTTCTAGTATCTGTACACCATCGTCAGCATTCTTTACAAACACGGATAGTGCGATATTGATGTCGAATGGTACAGGTGTGTACTGATACTTCAGTTTGTCCTGATCAGTATACGTGTATACGTTTTTTATAGTGGAAGGTAGTTTACGAGTTGAGTTGTAATTCATGGACGTAATTTCAAAGGACATTCTAGGTAATGATATTGCCACGTCTCGATCAAAGTTAGGGTCTTGAGCTAATCTTACCAAAAACTTTTCTTTTGGTCCATACGCAATTGGAACCCTTAATGTTTGGACTCTTTCGCCAGCAGTATTGAATCTTTGTACATCAATGTCATTGAACATTGTTCCAAACATAATAATGTACTTTCTGATAATACTGTGATAGTAAGTGTGGCCAAACATTAGAACCTATCTACCTCACTAAACGGATTAGTTTCACTGAAGTCTAATATTGAATCAGCTTCAAACTGGAAGAAGTTGTTGTTTATTGCAGGTGCACCTTCAGAAGCCTCGTTTAGCAATGTAAACTCTTGAAGGATACTATCACCATCCTCACTCTTTAATATACCAGAACCGTCTTCTAACGTAAACTGATGTATGAGAGTGTTTATACTAAAGTTATCCTCCACTGCATCGATGGTGCTATCGCCAGTACTAATCTCTTCACTGCTGTACTCGTAGAGTTCACAACGCAGATCATAGGACTGCATTCTTCCAAGCTGAAAATGTACAGGGCGGTCATCGACATACATTACTTCGAATATCTTGTCCATCATGGGGAAATAGATCAGATCTCCCTCTCTAGGACGGTTCAGGGTGTTTAAGTAGTCATCACCCTCCTGTACCCATGCTTCAGTTGCCGCATCTCCAGTTAAAAACTGTCGACTTGGTTCATTGTTGTTACCATCTTCAAAAACAAGATTGTAACCAACCTCGGTCATAAGTTTGGGAGACGTAATCACTTGATCGAATCTCTTTCGAGATACTGTCAGAACTATTTGATCTCGTATCTCTAATCCAAACTTACTAAGAAACTGTCCATCACCCTCAAAGCCTTCCATCGACTTTAAGTACATCTCTATATCTATGGCTTCTTCGAACTTAGAAAGAATATCTTCGCCAAATAAATTGTCTTGTTTGACTGCTGATCTAGGAAGATACTTGACATCATGACCATATATCTTAATAGACTCAAGTATAAGGTCTTCTACGACATCTTGTTCGCGCGCGAATGTATAATTGTTAAAGTATTTGTTTAACATATCAACCAGTCATATCGCTAACTGGTAAGGAGTAACTTGAAATCATCTCGTCTTCCAGTCGTCGAATCTCCTCGGTTGCTTCCTCCCAAATTTTCTGGCCATTGAACGTAAGACCACCTGGCATTTGGAGACCCTCAAACTTCTTGAGGTTTTCTCCCCACTGCCTCTTAATAAGTGAAGTAGTGTATTGCATTAACCATCTATCAGACCACACATCTGCATATGTACCTGGATCAGTTACTTTATAGCTATCAACTATAATGTAGTTGCCAACAGTAACATCGTTCCAAGACATATCAATATGTAGCTTATTGGTGTGACGGTTAAACCTAATTGGCTGCTTGCCAACAAAGATTTCCTCTAGTTGTGCAACGTGTCTCATTGCAGTGACATAAGGTACGTAAGTAGCAGAAGAAAAATCAAATAGATCGTTTAGATGAATCTGGTATCGTACGTTAAAAAGGTTAGAAGTTTGAGTAGAATCACCAATATCAAACACACCGACAACTCCGATGTAAGAGTCGTCTAATGTAATGTACTGATTGGTCTTATCCGCTGCTGTAATTTGGTGCTTGAGAAGTACACGCTCTGAACCATCGAAATGGTAGTCTCTATAATACAGTAGAGCTTCGTCAATACGATCTTCGACCTGCTCATCGTCCACATTAATATCTACGACCGGCTTACCTAACCTTCGCAAGCAGTGTTCTTTAAGTTGGTCTCTAGAAGTTGGGATAGCCATAGATCACCTCTGTTTTATTCTATTTATCTAGCATCAATTTTGCTGAGGTGTAAAGGTCAAAATCCGACCTAAATTTGTTTAGCAATTGAAAACTGTTGTTTAGCCAGCAAATAAGGACTTTCCTTTTACCAGACGTAACCTTTCTTGCTTCGTGTTCCATAAATGCTGGAATAATTAAAAAACTTCCTTTAGTCTTATCTAAAACATACTCACTGCTCTGCTTACTGTATACAACCAGTTCTCCACCTTCATATTCATCAGGATCTGACATATTAACACTCATGGTCAGCACTCTTCGTTGGTCTGTACCGTTATTAATAACATCTTTGTGTCTTCGAAAGAAATCACCTGTAACGTACTGGATGTACTGAAGTTCTGATATCTTTGAATAGTCCAGTTTAGGATAAATAGGTTTGTAGTTTTCAATCATATTTGATTGAAGTATGTTGAGTGTAGATGGATAAGATTCAAAGTTTATCCCCCTCACCTTGCAGCTTCTTATGTTCTCATCTTTGTAGCTACCTTTAGAGTTAACTATGGTTGCATCATGAACATTATTCTCGTATTTGCTTATATCCCTTTCTAGTATATTAATCTCTCGTTGAGACAGGCAGCCATTAGATACAAAGTTAGTCATGCAAAAAATTACCTTGGGAACCACTTACTACAACTGTCCGGACTTGTTGAAAAAGTTTATAGATGATAATATTGATTATGTAGATGAGTTAGTGGTCGTCGACGATGGATCTTCTCAGCCAATTAATGATTTTGTAACCTCATCTAAAAAACTCAAGCTGTTTAGAGTGAGAGCTGACTTGGGTTTTAATTCCCATGGATGTAGAAATCTAATAATGACTCAAGCAAGCAACGATTGGGTTGTAATGATTGATATTGATAGATCCTTTAAGGATCCCCAATACTCATTTGAAACTATAAAACAACGACGTCTCCACACCAGAGCTCGTTATCTATTTATAGTCCATGTACCTAATTGGGGTGATGGTATACACTCGAGTGTCAATGATTACCTTATTCACAAAGATCACTTCTTTAGCGCGGGGGGGTACGATGAGGAGATTGTCGGTCAGCGATGGGGTGATAGAGAGTACTTTAGACAGCTACTATCTACAGGCGGAAAAGAAATAGTAATGTATGACATTGACATCAGGCACACTAGAAAAAGTACAGTTTTGCTACCCGTAAAAGACTCGTTGATATCAAGTAACCACCCATCTACTCATGAGGATTTAATACAGGAACGAATACTTAAACCCGATAAACACAAACCTATCCTTCAATTTGATTGGTATCAAATTTGCTAACTTCCCACCTCTACGTTGTAAAGTGGATTCTTCCGTATATCTTGTTTGTCGTGTACCCACTTATTTAACTCATGTTTAAGAAAATCTATCTTCTTTTTAGAGTCGCCAACGTAGGTTGCTACACCGTTCTTGTAAAGTTCCGAGTCATCTCTTAAAAGAGATGCTTGCGGAATTGTAAGTTTGTTAAAGGTGTGTCTATTTGATACTACAATTAACGGCTTCCACATATATTTAAATAACTGATGGACCATTCCAGAGTATCCAATACCAAACTCGCAACTTGATATCTTATTAATAACATCTCTTATAGGAGTTCTGTAAGTAACTTCTTGTATAGTATAACCCTGTTTCTCCAACCATCGTATAACATTGTCCCAACGATTGTAAATCGGATCTTTGTCCTTGCCTGGAAATGATATATTGTACTTTGATCGCCATAGCACAACAGATTTAGTAGTTGTAAGGTTTATATTGGGGTGCCACAATCCGTGTAATGGATTGAATTCATCTACGTTGTTAATAAATCTAAATCTTGGACTACTGTTAGTTGTGTGAGTAACGTGTACGTTCTCTCTTGGTAACATCGTACCATACACATAGTACATTCGCTCTATAATGGTCTCAGGGTCATTTTGTGATTCTAAAAAGTCCAGATCGTGCTTCCAGTGAAAGTTTATACTAACATCTGTTTCGTACTTTATAGAAGCATTGTGTGCGTACCCCAGACCTGTTACGAAATCTCCATATCCAAAACCACTACGCCATTCAATGTTTAACATTTTTTTGAGGTCCAATGGAATCAATATCAAACGGCAAAGAGTCAAGGTCAGTACATTCCTCTATAAGACTTTTCCAAATCTCTCGATGTTTAACAACCCACCCTATAGTCAATCTTGGCTTCTCTGTATAAGCGGTATGCCAAAACACATTGTCGCTTTCGTATCTTATGTCTGGATAGTAACCAAATCTAAAGTTCCATCCCGGCACATCTTGTAAGGTAGTAAACTCATCGGTGTGCTGATTATAATACTTAAAGTATCCGTCTCCATCTATGCTGTACGTCATCAAAAAATTATAACCAGCTGCGTTGCCATTGTGGTGCCAACCAATATATCCTTTTTCAGGATAAAACATAGTTAATGCATTAGATGGCGAACCAGTATAGTTTACTATTCTTTTTAAAAACGGTGATACAATAGTGTTCCAGTAAACGGATTTTGTGTGAATTAAGGTAGTGTCAAGACCATACGCACATCTTGGAAAACAGTATTCATCAGTAGGACGTTCTAGAGCTTTGTACAAATACTCTTCTGAATAACCGTTTAAACCTGGGAACTCAGAATCTGTACTTTTACGGGGATGGCCATCGATATGAGGTACACAACGAGACTTTAGCTCTTTAATTACTTCGTCGTTATTAAATACGGCATCAGTTAAATTCGATAGAATCTTCTGAATCGTAGTGTTCGTCATGGAAAGTTGGTGCATCTTGTAATTTCCTAGCTACTTTAGGCCAATATTCAAAACTAGCGTACGTGTCTCTTGGTATCTGATATAAGACAGGTGACTTAACGCTTTCTGATTGCTTCCCTTCAGGCAAAACACAATTAAATCTTCTGTCGCCTTCCACCACTCTGTCCCTAAACTTTTCATATTCAGGATACAGACAATTAATCATGGACCATAGTGTAAACATATCAAAGCCTCTCCAAACACTGAAGGACCAGTCACTATGTGGCCATGGACTATACAGTTGCTTGACATAGGCACGCCACCACGTATCTATAAACTCAAGATTGGCTTCATTGTTTTTATACCAAGCTACTGCACCGTGGAAATAAGGAAACAGCTTTCTATCTTTATCAATGTACTCAAGTTCTTTTTTAGAAACAGTATACACAAGGTTTTTAGTCATGTGTATTTTGTCATCTAGATTGTCAAATACCTTACTTATATCCGGATGTACTATTACAGAATCGCAGTCGTTATAAAAAGTTTGATCGTATGGTGTACGTGCCATACACCACATTTTGGCACGTCTGTGAATAGGAATGTTAGTAACTATATTATCAAAAAGCTGCTCTGCTCTCTCATCCACAAACTTGTCATGAGTAAACAACGTAACATGCGCTTGAGGGTGTAAGTCTTTAAGAGACTGTGCGGACAAGATAGCTAGTTCATAATACAGTGGACTTAATGATGCTACGTAAATATAACCACTATTCTGTTTCTTCATTATATAACAACTCGTCAAGATAATCTAAGTAATCGTTGCAACTCATATCTTTAATCTGCAGATATTTTTCAAACGCATAAGATACTATTAGATTTAAGGTAATTTGATCTGGCGCTCTTCTTATAGCTGATCTTAAATCTTGACTAGAATCCTTCACAAACGGCATATCAAACAATTGAGCTTTAGTATCAAAAAGTTGAGAAAGGGCCTGGGCTTCTTTTTTTCTTTGATCGACAAGCTGTAAATGACGTTGTCTATCACGATGAACTTTTAACTCAGAT
>Ga0196901_1001042_pt1 | contig 14253 bp, 33 predicted proteins | sample CB_VirMetaG_FD_169099 | JGI IMG/M metagenome (GOLD analysis project Ga0196901, IMG submission 169099) | Freshwater to marine saline gradient viral communities from Chesapeake Bay - CB_1504_1 Viral MetaG (v3) (version 3) | ecosystem: Environmental > Aquatic > Marine > Coastal | place: USA... | reverse complement strand
CTGGACACTGGTGAAGGACGAGGGATGAGGCGTAGCCGGAATCCCGAATGGAGTACATTATGAGTTCGATTTACTATGTGTGCATACCGTTTTCTACCAACTCATCGGCGGAGAGCATGCTTCGCCGGGTGAATTCTGAGCTGGGCTACGATGGCAGTGTATACTTCTCTCCGAGCGGGAGCGATGTCATCGAGCGGCGGTGTCCTCAGGTGGGACAGCATTGGCTGCACCGGGACTCTGGAGAGGAATATATACTGGCCGAGGCCGGTCGCCACGACTACGTTCTCATCTGTCTGGACGACGGCATCCGCTGGGACGATCCGTGCGGCAACATTGAGGACGTGTTCGGCACGAGCGCCATGGAAGAATGGAAGCTCGAACGGGACGTGTAACCCCGAACCACAGGAGTGAGCCATGAGAGACGTGGCATTGACCCGCATGGAATCCGACTTGGCCCGCATGGCCGAGTTGGTCAAGCGCATGCAAGCGACAGCCGACGGCGTGGTGACTGAGCACACCCGTCGCAAAGTGGTGTACGTAGCCGGTGACCGGGCTACGGATCGTAAACCCAAGCATAAGGAGATATGATTATGAGCAGAATATACTATGTATGCATACCATTCAGCACCCGTGAACAGGCCGAGCTTTGCCTAAAACGGAATAAGACAGAGCTTGACTACGTCGGCAGCGTCAAGTATCAGTCTGGTATTGGACAGCCGATCGTCAACGAGTTGCCTGAGCCCATGCCGCAAGTCGGGCAGCACTACCGTCGGGCTGACTGTGTCAGTGACGTGTACGTGCTGGCGATGACGATGCCGGGTGACTACGCTTTGATCAATGTCAGTACTGGGTGGCGCTGGAGCGACCCGGTCAAACACATCAGCGATGTATTTTACGGGCAGCGTGAAATCTTTGAACTTGTCAAGGGGGACTAACCATGACACAGACAACACCTAGCTATCTGACGCTGGTCATAGACAACGGGCCGGTCGACCGGGCCAGACTCATCACGCCAGCCATGTGGGCGGTGATCCGATCGAACACTGACGGCGTGGCTGCGTTGCGTGCTCGTATGCTCAAGCACGAAATCGCCAAGCGTAAGTCAGCGGCTGACCGGGCGAGACAAAACGCATCAACACTGCGCAGCTACCGGCTGAAGCGAACACCATAGGAGAATGACAATGTTTGGAATGATCTTTATGTTGGCGCTGGCGTTTGTGCTGGCGTTGGCTCTCTCTAACATCTGATGAAAAGGAACGTCGACATGACTCGTAAATATGAATTTACTGGGGAGACTATTCTGTACTACGGACGTACGCTCCACCGTATACGTCGGTTGTCCGACGGGGACGTAGGCGGCTGGATAGAGTCTGAACCTAATCTTAGTCACTACGGTGACGCTTGGGTGGTCGGTAAGGCTGTGGTGTACGGTGACGCTCGGGTGTACGGTGACGCTCGGGTGGGCGGTAAGGCTGTGGTGTGCGATAAGGCTGAGGTGTGCGGTAACGCTCGGGTGGGCGGTGACGCTTGGGTGTACGGTAACACTCGGGTGTACGGTGAGGCTGTGGTGTGCGGTGACGCTGTGGTGTGCGGTGACGCTTGGGTGTACGGTGACGCTTGGGTGTACGGTAACACTCGGGTGTACGGTCACGCTCGGGTGTACGGTCACGCTCGGGTGTTCGGTTACGCTCGGGTGGGCGGTGAGGCTCGGGTGTACGGTGACGCTTGGGTGGGCGGTGACGCTTGGATGTACGGTGAGGCTGTGGTGTTCGGTGACGCTCGGGTGTTCGGTGACGCTGTGGTGTGCGGTCACGCTCGGGTGTCTGTCGGGAACATTAGCCAGTCATCACACGTCGTATATGTGTCTGGTTACGTTTTCCACATCACAGCCACTCCCGACGGAGTTCAGATCGGCTGCGAGTGGCGGGACTGGCCGACGTGGCTGTCGATGCGCAAGGCTGAAGCTGTAGCTCTCGGGCTACCGGCTGAAGAGTTCGCAGCAACAAAAGTACTCATACGTACACTATATAAGAGATTAACAAAGAAGTAGTATTATAACACTATATATAAGGAAACCGCTATGAAGACAACACGTAACGAACACGGAGTCGTGATTCACACGACCGATGGCAGAGGCCGACCAGTCCAATCACTCCAACGTCTGGAGTCAACCGAGCCGATACAAGTAACAGAGCCGGTGTGGTGCAGTCGCTGCCAGTCGTCCGTTGTGGACGCAGCGGTGGCTGGTGAGGGAGTATGCAACCACTCCAAGCTGGACCACGTCACGTCAATCAGCTACGTGCTGATATGTCCTGAGTGCGGTGACCGGCTGTGGTGGCGTAGCACGACCCGGGACGTGGACATCAGGCGGTGGCTCAACAACACCACGATCAGGAAAGGGTTTAGTCATGACTGAAGAACGCACAAAGGATACTGACGAACATACTTGTCAACGCTGTGGCGGTCAAGCCAAACTGTACGAAGTAGTGGCGAAGTGCAGCGACATGTATTGGCATGCGCACCTGAAGTCTGGTAAGGAGTACGACGGCTACGTGCCTGACTGGATTGGGCCGGGTGGCTTCGGTGACTACGTATGCTTCACGGTGTGCCGACACTGTGGACAAATACAAGGTGAGTGGCCGGAACTAGACAAGACAATAAACCCATACAAATCCGGGAGGGCAACCTGATGAGTGACGAACATACAAAGGCGCTAGCCCGAGCTAAGGATGTTCCGCTGACACCATTCACAAAGCACACGTCGTTCGGACGTACGCTGGTGTGGAACCTGCCAGCCGGACGCACGTGCCCGGGGCGTGGCGAGTGCTCTCGCTGGTGCTACGGGTGTCGTGGACGCTACCGCATGGACAACGTGGCGATCCGTCACGCAGCCAATCTGGCATTGACACACGACCATGGAGCTTTTCTGTTGGCTGTCATCAAACAACTCAAGCGCAGTCGTGGAGTGAAGGCCGTACGGGTTCACGGAACCGGTGACTTCTACAGTCAGCGGTACTTGGACGACTGGTGGTTTATCGCCAAGCTGTTCCCTGACATTCGGTTCTATTGCTACACAACGTCGTGGCATTTGGACTGGACTCGGTGGAAGTCACTGCCGCAGTGCCGAGTCGTGTTCTCGACGGCCAGTCGATATGACTTGTCGGAGCTGACGCTGACTGATCCGACCGTCAACGTAGTGGCACCTGAGCACGTACCGTACTACGCCAAACTACGTGGATGGGTGTGCGGGGACGACGACGATGCACACGCAGCACACGGACGGGACAACATCTACTTGACACAGCGATGGGTGAAGTGAAACTACAATATCATTTGTGATAGTACAGTACAACAGTGCGATGAGGGCCGAAGGCCCGTAGGAGTTCATCATGAACATGACCAATCAGCATCAGAAGTCGCTGGCTGCTGCCCAGCAGATTACAACACACAGCCGTGGTACCGACACGTACCAGCGCATCGAGACCACTGACCTCATGGACACCATCGAGCGTGTGTTGGAGTCTCGGGGTGAGCGGTACTCGCAGACCTACACCCGCTGTGGTGGGCGTAGCCGTATCACCGGGCTGCAGTCTACGAAGCACGAGGTGTGCTACCGGCTGTTGGACCGGACCATCGACGTCAATGGCTCGGCGGTCAACCCGACCATTTCGTTCTTCAACTCGTACCGTGGCGAGTCATCCTGCATGATCTACATCGGAGCGTACGTGTTCAAGTGCTCCAACGGGCTGGTCATCGGTGAGGACTTTTACCATCAGCGTATCATCCACCGAGTCGGACCCACGTACGAACGCAAGATGCGTGACATGGAGTACCAAATCGTGGCAGCACTGGATGCCATCGAGGACACGTTGGCTACGGTGGCTGAAGCTACCCGCATCCCGGTGACACCGGAGCAGGAAGTCGAGATCATCGGTTCGCTGCACGTGCCGAAGAAGGTCAAGGACCGGGCTATCCGGTTGGTGTACTCTGCACCTGAGATCCGTGAGGCCGAGGGTGGCGCAGGCACGTCGGAGTGTGGGACCATCTGGGGTACCTACAACATGGTCAACCAGATCCGCCGTGAGGAGTCGAAGTCACTGTGGACTTCCCGTAGCTCCGACGGTCAGTTGCTGGCCGACGTCATCGCACTGCGTGCCAGTCTTGCTGCATAGGCGTGCCAGTCTTGCGGCGTAACACTCACACGTAGGGGAGTCACACAGTGGCTCCCTTAGAGGACGCATTATGAAAATCGGACAAGTGTATAAAAGAGTTGACGGGTATGACGGAGATATGTTTGTCATCGCTAGTAAAGTGGACGATAAAAAATACATGGACACGGAAGGCAATCTGGTGTATGCAGACGCAACCATCAACAGTTTATGGGAAATCCTCCAACTTGAACTCGTAGGAGAAGTGGATTGGCTAGGGCCAGACATTGAAGGCTACGTGCCATACATATACAAAGGCAAGCTACACATTGGGTGCCAAACTATCGACAAGCGAACAGCCCGACGTATGCTCAAGGGGCTGTGTCAATACTTGGACTACGAAATCAGTGAATGAGGTCGAGCCACGGAGGTCATCATGAATACTGCTACGCTGGATACCACGTCAGGCCGTACGGCAATCGCACGGCAAAAGCCTAGTCTGCCGCTGCGCTGGCTGATCAATCACAACTACATCAAGTTCATGTTCCGCCAGTCCATCTTGGACTACGGTTGCGGACGTGGTCGGGACGTTGACTATCTGGGCTCGATCGGAGCGTACGCTGTGGGATTCGACCCGAACCAAGCCGACTTCAACGTGTTGAACGACACGGCCCACTACGACGTGGTGTTGTGCACTTACGTGTTGAACACCGTGAGCCCAGAAGTGCAGCGTGAGATTACGTGGGAACTGACACGCATCGCTAGCGAGTCCATCAATCCTACAGACATCTATGTCACCGTACGGCGGGACATTCCGAAGGAAGGTACACGCACACAGCGATGGGTGGAACTGAGTGGGGTATGGCGTAGCATCAGACGCACGTCTGGATACGAAATCTACCACCTCAACATACGCTAACGTACGCTGAGTCGTAGGTTAGCGGCTCACGTAGGCGTTGATGTACGCTAACTGACGCTACATCATAACTTAATGGGGAGGGTACCATGAGTGACAACGATATCATCGTAGCCGTGCGCTGCGGTACACCCGAGGAAGCGGCAGAGGTACGTAACGCATATGTCCGTTTTATCAAAGTAGATGCCATCTACCTCGGTAACCAGCTGCACCAGTGGCCTATGTTTGGTATGTACAACCGTGATACTAAAGAATGGGAAGGGTTGGTGTACGAAGACGAAGCACGTCGAGACTACGCCAACGTGGCGTGGATTTCGTTCAAGTCGTGGAAGTCGATACAAGCCTACAGCAGTCTCGGTGCTCCGGGGACGTCCGCACCTCCGTCCGACCCGACGACCGGACAGTCGGCTGACCCACAGGCCCAGTTTGAATCACAACGTCGCTGGTGTACGTGTCCGTCTATGCACGGGACGTGTACATGTGGTGCGTCATCCCACAACGACGAACTTAGGCGCAGGCTGCTTGGACAGTACTGGGTGTAAGCTACGAAACGACGAACGTCAGAGAGGAGTGAGGAGCGTGAAGACCATAGGACGAACCCGCTACGTACACGTACGTGAGATAGATCCACTACATCCAGACATGCCTCTGGGGTGGTCGAGGGAAGTTGAGCATTCATTCAACGTAGTTAAGTACGGACCAAACACCACGTCGTGGCTGCGGTACCGAGGCTGGTGGACACGACACGAGCCGGTGCTGGTTGAGTACACTACGTTCAACCACACGACCGGACGTTGGACACACCGAACGTACAAACACGGGCCGGTGTTGCATCACAAGTGGATGATACTGGACGACCCAATGTACTCGGAAGAGTCGAAGGTTCGGTCCGAAGCTATCTTTGCTGCTAAAGACGGAGGCCGGTTGGACTCACGACGCATGGGACAATACGCATATTGGCACGAGTGGCTGCACAACCAAAGCTGGTCGCCGTGGCACAGGGTGAGCGACGAATTCAGGGGGTACTACAGTGAATAACCTTACACTGACAGATCAATACTACGTAGCTCAGTTACTCGGCAAGCTGGTGGCGGTCGTCGCATCGTGTGGTGGACCAGAGGCTGACGAAGCTATGAAGCGACTACGGTACGTAGCGCACGTGTTGCTGGCAGACAGCGACGAAGAAAGGATACGCATAGATGAGATGTTTACAGAACACTTGGGTAGTCGTGCTGTGGTTGGTGATGATGAGTATCACTAGCTGCGTGAACTGTGTTCACACCAGACTGTGTCTATAGGACGACGAGGTATGTGATGCGTAAAATACAATGGCAAGATCGTAAACCGGAGGTCACCGGAGATGAATCAAGTAGCGACATTGGATCATGTGGGATGGATACTGGCGATGGGACCGACGCTGTACATAGCGTTACTGATCATGATAGCGCTGCTGCTGAACGCCCGGAACCGGTGATAGAGTACCGGATGATCGACGATCCTCAATCTATACTTTTTGGTAAGTTTGTAGCGATCAAGGTGTACCCGGCGCAGCCGACACCCAACCGTCCGTGGTCTGCCAGCCCGAAGGGACGAGGTGTACTTACCCCGGAGACAACGACGAACCTCGTACGTAAACAGTACGACGGATAAAAAGAGGTTGACAAACCATGAACATCATACACCTCAAGGACTTCCGGCGTTGTCAAGAGAAAACTAACCCGCTGTGGATTTCACACAGTCATGGTAGGATTCAAACTGGGCAACACCGATCACCACCAGCTTCAGTTATGGAAAGCCTAACGAAAATCCAGAGGCTGTTGGACGAGCTGCGGGAGCTGACCAACGAGTACAATAATAATCCTTGACATCACCCAAGATATATATTAGACTGAAACTAGGAGGTCGAGATGAGTAACAGGGGGGCATCATGAGTAGCATTAAGTGGCAGGCACTGTCGACTCTATACCGGCTGGCAGACTTTCGGATGTTCGTAGCGATGGACACTGGGCGCAGGCACTGGAACATCTTGGGCCGTGGGCCTGACGGATGCTTCGTTGGCTGGTACTCAGACGCCAAGTCTATGCGACGAGTCGTCACCGACTTAGACCCGGACGCCATCGAGTGGAAACTCGTGGCACACTTTGCCAAGTCGTAGTACTTCAGAGAGAACTCTACGCTAGTACTTAGATCTATACCCCAGTTCTTATCACTTTCTAAGTACTTACTTAGCACACGATACTTCAGTACTGTGTATAGTACTATAGTACTTTATATAGATCTTAAGTACTGACTAACGTCGGAGGACACATGTCGAAACGGAAACCCGGATCACTGAGGATCAACTTCAAACCCAGCGAAGCCCAGCTGCTGCACAATGTACGTGCACTGAACGGCAACGTCGGTGATCCCAAGTACATCGTGATGCTGGCGCTCAAGGTGTTGAGGACAGCACTGCTACAACAACAGGCGGAACAACAGCAGCAAGCTATGGCACAGCTGGAGGCTACAGGTGACACAGCGAACGACAAACGAGAGACGGAAGCAGGCACTACGGAAGGCAGCGGAGACGAATGCGCCAGTGGAGTATGTGGCTGCGGTGTGGGACAGTGTGAATCACCAGACGGTTGTACGTGTGGTGACAGTGTACCCTCCCCGTCCTGACGAAGAAAGAGAATGCCCCATGTGGGAACGAGTCCGAGAGGTTCTGCCTGAAGAATTTTCCAGACTGACTCGACGCCCTGTGAGGTGATAAATGGAAACTAAAGTATACCACACAGTAGACAGCGGTGACTGGGATGATGACTATGACGGACTTGTAGGACCAGACGGATTCAAATGCATTTTAACAGAGCCAGAGGATCGTGTTTGGTATCGTGATTTACAGCTGGTAGTGGATAAGCTCAACGAGCAACACGCAGAGATTCATCGCCTACGAGATGAGATTGAATGTCTGCTTAACGAGTTGTATGATTATTCTACTTGACACTCCCAGCTCGGTGTGTTAGTGTGGAGCTAGGAGGTTACGAATTATGTCGAATACCGTACGACCTAACATTACGAAACTGATGCACGACGGAGCCGCACTGGCCAACGCCACGTACGACGCACGCAAGGCTGACCAAGACGGACACCTACACGCTGGCAACTCCGGTGCTACCATATCCGGCAAACACATTGGCGAATGCCCACGGCTGCCGGTGCTACGAGCGCTGGGTATTTCTGAGGCCATCGACTTTACCACCAGCCTGATCTTCGGACTCGGGCACGGATCGGAAGCCCAGACCCGCAAGGTCATTACCGAAGCGTGGGAAGCGCAGCCTGACTGTATCGTGTTCCCTGACGAAGCCATCAAAGCCCAGTGGGCCGTGGCGTCTGGTCGACCGGTACACTGTACACCTGACATCGTACTGGGACGTACGACCGGTGGAGCCGTCGAGATCGTGGAAGTCGTGGAGCACAAGGCTGTGACGTCAGTGTGGGCAGCAATCTCTGCTATCCTCAAACGCCAGCCCAAGACTCCAGCACTGTGTCAGCTGGCACACTATACGTGGCAGCTAGGAGCACCCGGGACGTTGCTGTATGTCAACCGTAACACGTTCCACATCGGACCCAAGTGCAACGGACAGAACTACGTACATCTGAATCTGGAGCGGGCATGCAGTCCGAGCCACCCGGCCCTGCGGTACGATCGGAACGGTGAGCTGATGGGCGTAGGCCCGTGCCACCAAGCATACCAGTGCGAGTGGCGTGGCGACACGTTCTGGTACCGACCGGAAGGTGACACGTGGGTGGAGACGTACATCACCACGCAGTCGATCCGAGACTTTTATTCGTACGTAGACGAATGCATCCGTGAGCGCAAGGTGCCTGAGAAGTTCACGCAGCTGACTGCCACGGGTGAACGAGATTCTTTCAACAAATGCCAGTACTGTGCATTCGCTGACGAGTGCCGCCAACACAGTGGGAACTGGGACGACTGGACCCAGTCATGTAAAGCCAAGGCCGAGGCTACAGTCGTAGACCCGGCCGACACACAGGAGGTCGAATGACCACAACCAATGACAAGCTGAAGACTTTGGGGCGTCTGTATCGCAAGACAGACAAAAACGGAAAAGAATACTTCGCAGGCACCATGATGACCAAGAATCTCAAGGACGCTGAAGTGTTCACCGACAAATTCAACAACTCCAAGATCGGAATCGTGATCTACACGAACGGCTTCAAGAAGTCCAAGGACGACGGCGAAGCTGACTACATCGTGTACGAGTCACGCAAGCCGAAGCCCAAGACTGAAGAGAACCCGTTCCAGTAGGACCGGCACGCAGGTGCGGGTGCGAAAGCCCTAATCCTGCCCCTTCGGGGAGACACGAGAGGCAAGTGCGAGGTTGGCAGATGAACGTCAATAGTCTGCTATAAATGTCTTAACCCCTCAATGCCGTGACGGATGGGATTGACGTCATCCGGGCCGGGCCAAGCGTCCGGCTCTCCCCTACTCGGAGGACCGAATGAGCTGCATGACCCATCGTGTTGAAGTGTACCAGTACGACACACATGTATGTACTGTGTATACTAGGTTCCCTAAGACCATGGCACACATCTTGTCGAAAGAATTCGTCCCCGCCACCGTCGTGGTACACACACTGGACCACCACGAGATGCAGAACCATCTGTGCGACACGTGGCCGACAGCCGAAAGGAAGCAACCGTGTACAGAGAAACCATAAGGCTGGGAGGTAAGAACCTCAAGTGCTTGTACGTAGGTAGGTTTGAGCGAGACGAAGGTAACAGATGGGAACAGCCGTACGTACTCCAAGTCGTATGGATCTATGATACAGATACCATGTGGTGTGGACGGTGGGTAACCACAGAAGAAATACCGGAAGGCTACAGCTCTATGACGTACGATCCATACTACCGCACAGAACCGTCGCAGTACACCAACTGGTGTGAATTCAAGATCATGCATCTGACTTACGATCAACAACGGTTGGTTGGAGACTGGGAGCCGCCTACCTTAGCCGAGCTGTGGAAGTACGTAGCACAGACCAGCGGCCGTGAACTGGACGAGCTGACTACCAAACACAAGGAACTGCAGGCCCGCAACGCACATAGCGAGGGTATGCTCAAATCCATGGTGGACGCAGAACTACGCAAACGCAAGATGTTTCTCGTCGCCATCGAAGATCAAAAAGGAAACGCAACATGAGTAGATTAATAGACGTTATTTTCCAGAACGCACTGATTGCGGTTGCCACTGGAGCACTGGTATGGTTAGCTGTGACATACTCTGGAAGTGACCAAGCCAAGGCCGAGACGAACCTCATCCCCGGTATTCCAGACTGGGCCGCCGAGTGTCCTATGCCGATGGTAGGATTCTCACGGTACTCCGAGCACCTGCGCCTGATAATTCCGAAGCTGTACGCCGGGTGCCATGCTCGATACCCCCAGTCCCCATGCTTGGGAGCGTTCATTGCGGTACTCAAGCCTGACGGATCGTGGGCGTACCAAGTTCAGTGTAGTCCGAAGCTGGAGCAAGACCACGCCGACGACGGAGCTAATCATTCCGGGGAGGATTCCTGATGCCCATGTATCTCTGGACGTGCACGTGCGGTAAAGAACATCACGTAGTAGCCAAGGTCGATGACCGTAACAACACACCGACCGAGGTGATCACAGCTACCGATGGTCAAGGTAACCCCGTTAGTACTGAGTTGGAATGCACGTGCACCTGCGGCCTGTCCTCATCCAAGTGGAAACGGCAGGAGTGTGCGTCGACCCGGATGGTACGTGGTCCGGGCTGGCGTGGAGCGAAAGGCTATTGGTGAGGGAGTATGACTGATGCGGTGGTTATGCTGGTTTAAGCACAAGTGGGTTCTTACTGTATCCGAATCTTTTTCGGATGACGTGTACAAAGAGTGGAAGTGTAAGCGCTGCGGTAAGATCCGAAGCTGTATAATCCCGCATAGAGGGAGGTGTGGCTGATGCAGTGCCCTAATTGTGGAGGAATGGCTTATTGGTACTGGGCTGACGATGGCGCTGGACAGAGTGGAGAGTACATCGAGTGTCCAGATTGTGGTTGGTGGACGTTGGATCAACCGGAGGACGACTGATGCACTGTTGTGGAGACACAGACTTCAATTGGGATAGGCTGTATCAAGCTATCAACATGCTGGCATCCCAGATGCGTCTGCACCATATGCCCGTTGTTCAGATCAAAGAGAAGTTCGGCGAGGTGCGCTGCTACATGAGCCCAGCGTGGGACTCGTTGCATGCGCTGGTGTGGCCCGGTCACGTGTACTGTCGGTGGCCATGTACGTGTGGTGTAGGTGTTCGTTATCATAATGACAAACACTCACGCTGGTGTGTACGCAGCTGGCTCTGGAAACTGGACATCTATGTGTGGCCACGGGTGTTCCGTTGGACAGGGTTGCAGTGTGTACTCAACGCATACTACCGACGAGCCTACGTCATGGCCTACACTCGGACCACCAGAGCATACCCTGATCTATCTGAAGAACTCATAGATCCAGCTGATCACTATCGCTGGTTGTCTCACATGCGCCAGTCCTCATGGCAGTCCGTGGATGATGAGGGTAACTGGGTACCAGTGAAGCAACCGCCACAGAACGATGGGTGGCGAGTGTTGTTAGCTGCCAAGGCTTTCGATCGTATGATGGAGATTGGCGAGAACCCCCCGCCTCCGAGCGATAAGCTAAAACAAGCGATGACAAACTACTCACTGCAGGGGATAGATAAGTAACCCCACAATCATTAACTACCTACTAAAGGATCAACGACGAACGGAGTGAGTCATGAGTAAAAACACTTGGATATGTAAACATTACGCCAGTCTGTACAACACCGACGACGTGGTCGAGACGGTAACAACCGAATGTGACTACGTGTCGCTGACGGAGCTGTTGGAAGCATTCGAACGTCATTTGCGTGGCTGTGGGTTTGTGTTCAACGGACACTTGGAGATTGTTGATGACGAAAATCCTGCCGACGACGACCAGTGAGCTCCGTGTTATACGCATACAACACTTTCGAAATGTTATACTGACATAACAGGGAGGTCATCATGAAGGTATGGCACATCGTAATGGGTAGACCCATCGGGCCTACGTTCCTAGTATACTTGACCAAACCTACGATTGAACCAAATCCACATGACATGTATGGTACGTGGGCTGAAGAGACTACACTGGACGAAGTGATGGAGCGTTTCCTCAAATCACCATACCCCGATTCCACCGTACTAGAAATACGTATGAGGGACACACATGGCATATAAACCTTACGTATCTGCCGCACGCCCGTCCCAACCCACAGACACCCCGCTGCACCGACGAGACGGTACCCGCCTAAGGGCAGGCGTACACTGCGTACAGATCAAGTCCGTGGAGCACCACGGTCAAGGCGTACGACTAATGTTGGTAGACGCCGATGGTGACTGGCATTCCGAAGTGGTGTGGCCGTATCAACGTGACGGACAACAGCTGTCGTACCGATGGAAGCAACTCATGGCTGCTGTGGCTGATGACCCGGGATCGTTTTCGTCGCACTGCGTCGGACACCCGGAGCTGTTGACCGGGCTGGTGCTAGAGATGGAACTGGGGCGAGGTCAAGGGTACTACATCGCAACCACGTCGGCTGGTATGTTCGAAGTCCGAACCTCCGGCCGTTGCCCGTACGATCCGCCAGAACCTATGACCACGTACCGTGAAGCACTAGGCTGGATCAAAGACAGGGACGCACCGATGGCGTACCTACGAGTAAACAAATTCACACTGAGAGGCGACTATGAAGACTTCAACGCAGAACGGATACACGCTTCTCTCTCCCGCTTCGATGACTCCCCGGACACCGACGACTCTGCTGAGTCCTAGCCTGCACGACGTCACGGATCTCCTACGTTCCCTCACACATTCTACCTACGCCGTGGACTTGGAAACCACGTCACTGGACGCTTGGTCTCCTGACACGTACGTCACGTCCATAGGCATAGCTGGCCCTGAAGGCTGCTACGCCGTGTTGTTGGTCAATGGTGTATCGCCGATGGTGTGGCACGCCATACTACGCTGGCTGGACACCGTGAAGCTCACGGCTTTCAACGTGGCGTTTGACGGACGAGTGCTGCACGCACAGGCCGGACACTGGCACCGTTGGATTATGTGCTCGTTGTTGGCGTTCAGGTACTTGGCCAACGAAGGCTGGGAAGGTCAGCGATGGTCACTGGAGACTTTGGAAGAACGAGTGCTTGGCTGGGACATGGGACACAAGTCTAGACTGGACGAGCTGTTGGACGTACACGGACTGGACAAGTCGTCCATGTCGAAGCTGGCTACACTGGAGCCTGCTGAGTTTGCACACTACAATGCATGGGACGCTGAAGCTGCATGGCAAGCGTACCAATACTTCGGTCAGTTGGCCCAGTCGCAGTGGTCGTCGTGGGGATCTACGTTCGTTGAACAACACCAGCGAGAGTTGATGACGCTGTGCCGGTTGCTGTCCGAGTCTAACCTAAATGGTATTCGTATCAACAGACGTAAACTCGACCAGTATTTATCCTCACTGGCACAACAGATTCAGTCAGCATACCAGACACTGATCGCTCATCCTGACGTAGCTCCGTGGGTATCCAAACGCCTAGACGATGCAATCAAAGCCCGGGCTGATGTAGAGCCACCGAAGTTTACCAAGGCAGGGACAATCACTAAACGGTGGTCGAAGTGGAACGAGCAGGTGAAAACCTCGGTGAGTACCGAAGAAGTTATCAACTTCGGATCACCCAAACAGCTGCACGATTTGTTGTACGTTCATCTCGGCAATCCAGTCAAGGTGCGTACCAAGAAAGGTAACCCGGCTACTGACAAGGATGCGCTGTTTCACATGGGTGAAGTCGGACGGTTGTTACGTTCATACAACGACGTGTGTAAACGCTACACGTACGCCCAGTCGTTGGAAGCTGTGAGTGACCCGGTCACCGGAGTGTTCCACCCAGACTTCAAGTCGTGTGGTGCAGTCAGTGGCAGACTGTCAGGAGGGAAAGATGAGTCGTAAGATCTCACTTCATCAGATGCCCAAGGACCGTGAGTTTCTGGAATGCTTCGGGCCTGCCCCGAGACACCGGCTGGTACAGCTGGACTTCAGCTCGATCGAAGACGTGGTGCTAGCGGAGTTCGGACG
>Ga0196901_1001037_pt1 | contig 14275 bp, 21 predicted proteins | sample CB_VirMetaG_FD_169099 | JGI IMG/M metagenome (GOLD analysis project Ga0196901, IMG submission 169099) | Freshwater to marine saline gradient viral communities from Chesapeake Bay - CB_1504_1 Viral MetaG (v3) (version 3) | ecosystem: Environmental > Aquatic > Marine > Coastal | place: USA... | reverse complement strand
AGAGTAGGAATAGAAACTAACATAAATAACCATTACACAATTTATCCATAATGTATTATAAAGGAACAAAAACAGAGTGCGATGCTTACAACGCATTTGTAACAGCAGGACAGAATTATATCGGAACGACTACTCAATGGGCAGAGCCTTACGAAGTAGATGGATTTTGGTATATTGTAAAAAATAGTAATTACCTTTCAGAAATGGAAGAGGTGGAAGCTATGCCAATAGTCGACGAAGAACTATAAAACAACAAAGCAACTTTATCTAATTAAATCTACTCTATGACATAAACAATAAAAACAAAAAGCATATGGATAGCGAGAGCCTTATATTAATAGTAAGTGGTTTAGCTGGTGCGTTTGGGATTAAAGAGGTTTGGAACATCATAAAAAAGAAGATGGATATAAACCACTCTGTGTCCTCAAGCCATAATAGCTACAAGCAAAAAAGAATAGAAGAACTAGAGGATGAGCTGAAAGAAGCTAATCAAACTATACTTGAGTTAACGATAAGGGTATCTAAATTAGAAGAAAGAATGCTGCACGTTGCAAAGAATAGAGTAAAAAAGTAAAAAAACAAGTAATAATAATAGTAACAACAATAACAAATAAAAAAAAATGGCAAACGAAGTAATTAACTTAAACACGGTATTTAGTGGTTTCAATAGTGGAACAGACTTACAACCAAAGAACACAAGAACAAACAACCAAGGTGTAAAAATTAATGACATCGCAGGGTTTATTAAAATTGTAACAGAAGAACCTGAATCAAACATTGCTGGCGATATGTACTTTTTTAACAATGCGATAAAAGTATGCACAGAGAGTGGAACTCCAGGTGCACCAGCAGGTACACTAGTTACCTTTGAAGCAGCAGGATAAACCTTAACTCCAGGTCAAAGGAGTAACAATTTAATTTAATCTAATTCAATATAATTATGTCTAACGAAATCGTTAAGAACTTAAACTTCGGAGACGAAGGTAAAAATAAAGTGTTTGAAGGTGTATCAAAATTAACACGAGCCGTTAGTTCCACATTAGGAGCTAGCGGTAAGTGTGTAATGCTTGAGGACTCATCTGGCAAACCACTAATCACAAAGGATGGTGTAACTGTAGCAAATGCAGTTATACTTCTAGACCCTGTTGAAAATATGGGTGCAACGCTTTTAAAGGAAGCAGCTAGACAAACTGTTAAAGAAGCAGGGGATGGAACAACTACTGCTACAGTATTAGCACACTCTATATTAAAAGAGGCATTTGCAACAGACAACTACAACTCAAGAGAAATCAGAGATGGTATTAACTCAGCAGTTGAAAAGGTCGTTAAGTACTTAGAGGGCGAATCAGTTGAAGTTAGTGGTGATATGCTAAAGCAGGTTGCCACAATATCTTCTAACAACGACTCTAGCTTAGGTAAAATTATAGCTAAGGCTTTTGAGGATGTAGGAGAGAATGGTGTTGTTAGTATGGAAATATCTAATGACGAGGAAACATCGGCAGAAATAGTTGATGGAGCTTCAATTGATAAAGGATTAAAGAATCACCACTTTATTAATAACAAAGAGAAAGGTACTTGTGAGTTAAATAACCCACTTGTATTAATTGTAGAAAGCAAGATACCTAACGTAAGAAAGGTACAAAGTATTCTTGAGTACGTCATTAAGAATAACAAGGAACTACTAATTATCGGAGATGCCGATGAACAGCTAGTTACAGCGATTTCAATGAACGTATCTAAGGGTAACATTAAAGCTAATATCATTGACGCACCTGACTACGGTATTAATAAAAAGCAAACATTACAAGACTTTGCTGCATTGACTGGAGCAACTGTAATAAATGAGGACTTAGGTGACGATATGGATTTAATTGACGTAAGCCACCTAGGAACGTGCTTAAAAGCCGTTACTACACAAGATGATACTATCATCCAAGTAGAGGAGATTAATGACGACACAAAGGCTCTAATCAAGCAGATTAAAAAAGAACTTAAGACAACAAAGATTAATGGTAAGAAACACTTGCTTGAAAGAAGGTTGTCAAGACTAGCTGGTAAGGTTGGTGTAATTAAAGTTGGTGCAAACTCAGAAGTTGAGTTAAAAGAAAAAGCTGACAGAGTAGAGGATTCTATCTGTGCCACTAAAGCAGCTATTAAAGAAGGTATACTTCCAGGTGGTGGAATTGCATTACTTAATGCTAGTGATAAGGTAACCCCATCTAACATAGGAGAAGAAATACTTCTAAAGGCTATTCAAGCCCCATTTGAAGTTATAATGTCCAATGCTGGTATCACTAAGTTTGAATACCCTACTAAAAAAGGACGTGGGTACAATGTAGTTACAGGAGAAGTAGTTAATATGATTAAGGCAGGAATTATTGACCCACTACTTGTTACAAAGAGTGCATTAAAAAATGCTGCATCTGTAGCTAATACGATACTTGCAACTGATTGTGTAATTAATAACTTAAGAGCATAATGAAGGCAGTAGGAAAGTATATGTTGATAGAGCCTGTAAAGGAAAACGAAGTATCTACAAAAGGTGGTTTAATCTTAGGAGAGAGCCACAGAGAAGATATAAGATACAGAGAGGCTAAAGTAAAAACCATAGGAACATTAGTTGAAGGAGTACAAGATGGAGATACCATTTACTACGACAGACACGCAGGATTTGATATGGAGATAGATAAGGTTATATATAAAGTTATTAAAGAGTTTGACGTTGTTGTTGTTTTATGAAACGTTTAGAGGCCAATGATATAAAGAATTTAAGCCTACTAAAGCATTACCGCATTATCAGGCGGTGGGCTTGCAGAAACAATGGGCTTTCTGATGCAGATCTAGAGTTATTAATTTACCTAGACTGCATTGGTCTTTTTAACAGACTTGATTTTATAGATGGAGCTTATTCTTACAGTTGGGATAATAGAAGATGGGCAAGACTAAAAGCGGATGACTGGATAAATGTGTTTGCTAAAAGAAACAGAACAACTACAAAAAGCAATGTGTATAAAGTTTCTTTTAAAGGCAAGCAGCTGATTAATAGGATGTACCGTATAATGCTAGGAGAAGAGGATATTCCGACTAGCACAAAGAGAAATGTTATAATGAAGGGTAAAAGATACTCTGACAAAGTCCTTATAAAATCAATTAAAAACGTAAACAACGATAAATCAATATAAATAACTATTATGAATGAACTTGAAATGGAACAGGCAAGGTTAGATGGCATGGCAAAAGCCGTACAGGAACAAGCAAATCCAGAAATTGTAAACCCGGCAATAGCCCCTATGACACCTATTGTTGATCCGCTAGTACAAGCAACTAGTACAAATTTTTCACCACGAACCCAGTTTGCGGCCAATAATATTTTTGGTGCTCCAAACGAGAGAGGGCTAGTATAAATAAAAGCTATGAAAAGTAAAAAAATGGTAAAAACAAAAAGGATGTATGGTGCTGAGCAGGGTAGCAATATATTATGGGATGGTCCATTAAATATGGATAACCAGCCACGAGGCTACGGGTCTAGTAGTGGTTGCAAAGGTATTCAGTTATTGGCTAAGAATATGCCAGAATATATTCCAGGCCCAATCTCAAAGATTGCTAAAGGCAAGGATGGAATGGGTATGAATTAGTGACTGTGGCTGATTTTAAGCTTTATATCGCTAATGCTTTGGTGATGATGATAACTATGTCAGACATAGAGGTCATACTTAAGATACTTTTATTAGTTGTTACAATAGGATATACTGCTTTTAAGTGGTTGGCTGTTGTTAAAAAATACAGGGATGAAAAAAATAAGTGAACATATATCATATAAGGAGGCAGTCAGAAGTGACACAGCGGATAGATTAAACATAATTAACATCCCTGGAGAGACCGAATTGGATAATATGAGTACTATATCAGAAAAGATATTTGAACCCCTTAGAAGTCACGTAGGAGGTCCTATACGCATTAATAGCTTCTTTCGTTCAGTTGAATTAAACAAAGCTATTGGGGGAAGCTCTACTTCGCAGCACTGCAAGGGACAAGCTTTTGATTTAGATGACTCTTATGGATGCATGAATAATGCTGAGATGTATAAGTTTGTAAAAGATAACTTAGACTTTGATCAGATGATATGGGAGTTTGGTGATGATGAAAATCCTAATTGGATACACATATCTTACATTTCCCAAGAGAAGAATAGGAATAGATGCCTAAAGGCTTGGAAAGAACATGGTAGAACTAGATACACAATAATATAATGGCATATAAACAACCACATAGCCCGCTGTTTGCTAAGAGTAAGCCGCCGGCCCCATCAAAAAAGAAATCTTTAGGTTACTACAACGAAGCAAAGCCAACCGGTACAGGTGCAGCTGCTGGAGGTGGTATGACAGAAAAAGGAGTTAGCAAATATAAAAAAGATAACCCTGGTAGTAAACTACAAACGGCGGTAACAACACCTCCATCAAAACTTAAACCTGGTAGCAAGCCTGCCAAAAGACGTAAAGCATTTTGTGCTAGATCTAAAAGTTGGAAGAGTGATAGAGGCAAGGCTGCTAGAAGAAGATGGAACTGTTAATAATAAATAAATAAACGAAGATGAAAGATAAAAGTATGATTGATATGGCTGGTACCTCTATGGGCTCTGGAGTAAAAATGTGTGGAAGCCAAGTAGGTAAGCATATGAAAATGGGTGGTCCAAAGATGATGGGCGGTGATGGAAAGAAAGGCTTTAGAGAGTCATTTGCTGCAAATAAAAAAGCTGGTAAGAAAGAGTTTAAGTACGAAGGTAAAATGTACAACACAAAAACTGCTGAAGAAAATGCAAAAGGGATGAGTGACAAAGGCTTATATAAAGCATTTGAAAAAGCAGAGGCTATTGTAAATTCTTTTGAAAATGTACCTGGCTCCTCTAAACTAAAATCTAGAGAAGAACAATTTAATTCTTATTTAAACGAAGGTTTAAAAAGGGAAAGTAAAATGGGTGGTGCAAAAATGATGGGTAAGAAGTCTTACGGCAAGTAATGGCATTTAAACTATCTAACCCACCATATAACAGTGAGCCGACCCCAGTCTATCAAGCGGACTTGGGGCCTGGCGTTCTTGGGCAAAGTAATAACAACGGCACTATCATAATAAATGAGAAGCTAGACCCTAAGTTTCACAACGAGGTTATTGGGCATGAGGAAGTCCACATAAATCAAATGTCACGAGGTGACTTAGATTATGATGATAGCAACATTTATTGGAAAGGTAAGAAGTACTCAAAGAATAATCCTAAGATAGCTATGGCAAGTCCTGCTAATTCTCCTTGGGAGAAAGAGGCTTATAAAAAATCTAAGACTAAATATAAAGATACAAAATACAATGTCTAAAAAATTTAAAGATACAAAGCTTGGTATTTTCTTAGGTAATACAGCACCGCACATATTGGAAGTTGCAGGAGACTTGTTACCAAATGCAGGTGTACTAGGAATAGTTAAGAACCTAATTGAAAAAGACGATAAGATTAAACCTGAGGACCGGATGGAAGCGCTAGCCCAAACAAAAGAAATGTATGAGCTAGAAATAAAAGATAGGGACTCGGCTAGGAATAGAGAGATAGAAGTTAAGAAGACTGGTAATAAGGATATTATGATGACTTTTACCGGGATTGTTGGCCTTCTGTCATTTATGTTTATTATATATGCTGTTGTTTATGAGGAGGGTGTTTTGCATAATGATCTATTTGTACATCTGATGGGTATGGTGGAAGGCGTAGTAATTTCAAACATATTTGCCTATTACTATGGTAGTAGTGCAGAAAAGTAAAGAAAAGCAAGTAATAATAAGAAGTAACTAATACAATTAAATTTAATATAATGAGAATAACAGATGAAGAGCTAGAGCTCATCAGAGGGCAACAAACAAAAATTGCTCAGATTAAGCAAGACATCGGGACACTAGAACTTAGGAAACACGAAGTAATAGGCGTTATGCTTGATGTAAATCAAGAAGTCGAAGAAACAAAAACTACACTTGAAGAAAAGTATGGTCGTGTAAACATTAACCTTGACGATGGCAGTTATACTGCTGTTGAGGAAGAAGAATCTAAGTAATGAGTAGTGTTATAAGAAAAATCAGTATAGGATCTGATTATAAAAATGATGCGATGCACTACTCCGTTGGACAACAGGTGTATGGTGGTCATGAAATATCTGATATTCTCTTTGATGAGAAAGATAGCTCTTATAACATATACATAAAGAAAAGTGATGAGATCTTGCCTTGGAAAAAGTTCAATAGTAATATGGCTATTTCAGTCGAATACGACTTACAGTATTAATGAAAAGTATCCACGATTTTATCGTAAAACCCATTGAGGGTCGATACAACAATACTGTCAAGGTTAATGAGATTGATTTAATAGTTAATACTAGGATAGAGGAGTACAAGAATGTAAGTAATGTTGCTGAAGTTGTTGCCTTGCCATTAGCTATAGATACCGATATAAAAATTGGGGATAAAGTTATTTTACACCACAATGTATTTAGGAGGTTTTATGATATTAGAGGGAACGAAAAAAACAGTAGGAGTTTTATTAAAGAAAATATGTATGCTTGTTCACCTGAGCAAATATATATGTACGGAGCAAATAAGGCTCATCTGGATTATTGTTTTGTAAAACCTTTAGTAAGCCATGACATTTTCTCTTTAGATAGAGAGAAGCCTCTTGTAGGATTGTTAAAGCACGGAAACAAAGGTCTTGAGGAAATGGGTATAAACGAAGAGGATTTAGTATCCTTCAGGCCAACGTCAGAATTTGAGTTTATCATTGATGGCGAACTATTATATTGTATGAAATTAATTAACATTGTTGCGAAACATGGACGTAAAGGAAACGAAGAGGAATATAATCCAAGCTGGGCAAAAAGCAGTTGAGGAATTAATAAAGGTTGCTAAAGAGGCCATTGTTGATTCAGACGATGACTTAACAGCGGACAAATTAAAGAATGCTGCAGCAACTAAAAAGCTAGCAATATTTGATGCCTTTGAAATTCTAAACAGGATTGAGCAGGAGGAAGAGATGTTAGAGGACAAGCCTAAAGACGACACTAAGAAGAAGAGTGAGTTTAAAGGGTTCGCAGAAGGTAGAGCTAAATTCAGTTAATATGTACGAACAGACACTATATAAAGTACTGGACAACTACATAAAGGCATCTACAATAAAAAAGAAGAACAGGCACAAGTCCTGGAAGTACGGTTATGATGCAGATCATGACATGGTCATTATAAGTAAAACTGGTAAGATAGGAGAGATTTACGAAATACAAAATCTCAAGATAGCTTTACCTGCTGAATTTGAAATTCAAAACTTTAAAGGCCAGCGATGGGTTAACACAGAATACCCTAAGGAATTAAGTAGAATAAAAACAATCTTTGATTGGAAGGACTATCCTGAAGATTTTAAAGAACAATGGTACGACTATATTGAGAAAGAATTTGAAAGAAGGGAACAAGGATTTTGGTTTAATAATAAGGGTAACCCTACTTACATTACTGGTACTCATTACATGTACTTGCAATGGTCAAAGATTGATATTGGGCCACCAGACTTTAGAGAAGCAAACAGATTGTTTTATATATTCTGGGAAGCCTGCAAAGCAGATTATAGATGTTTTGGAATGGACTACCTTAAAAACAGACGGAGTGGATTTTCGTTCATGTCATCTGGAGAAATTGTCAACCTCGCAACTATGTCTACCGACTCTAGATACGGCATACTTTCAAAGTCAGGGCCTGATGCAAAAAAAATGTTTACCGACAAGGTTGTACCAATATCAGTCAATTATCCGTTCTTCTTCAAACCCATCCAAGATGGTATGGATAGACCGAAAACAGAATTGGCATATAGAGTCCCTGCTTCAAAACTTACAAGGAGGAAACTTGACGCTAATGAGAACCCAGAGGATCTCAAAGGATTGGATACTACGATTGACTGGAAAAATACAGGTGACAACTCCTATGATGGAGAAAAATTAAAGTTACTTGTACACGATGAATCTGGTAAGTGGGAAAGACCTAACAACATACTTAATAACTGGAGGGTAACAAAAACTTGTCTTAGATTAGGTAGCAGAATTATTGGAAAGTGTATGATGGGTTCAACATCAAATGCTTTAGATAAGGGAGGTGACAACTTTAAAAAACTATATTATGCATCAGACGTTACAAGAAGAAACAGCAATGGACAGACTGCTTCAGGATTATATTCTTTGTTCATACCTATGGAATGGAACTACGAGGGATACATTGATTCTTATGGACTACCTGTATTCGATACTCCCGAAGAACCAATCGAAGATCAGTATGGAATACCGATAACAACAGGTGTAATAGATTACTGGAATAACGAAGTAGCTGGTTTAAAAGAAGATCAGGACGGCTTAAATGAATTTTACAGACAGTTTCCTAGAACAGAACAGCACGCATTTAGGGATGAGGCAAAAGAATCTTTGTTTAACCTAACAAAAATATACCAGCAGATAGATCATAATGAATCTATGGCTGCTAGCACATTGGTTACAAGAGGAAATTTCCAATGGGAGAATGGTATTAAGGACACAAAAGTAATGTTTATGCCGCACAAGGATGGCAGATTTTACGTTTCTTGGATACCACCTTTGGGTATGCAAAATAGGATTATAAATAAAAACGGTACCAATTACCCTGGCAATGAGCATTTAGGGGCTTTTGGATGTGACAGTTATGATATATCTGGCACGGTAGATAGTAGAGGATCTAACGGAGCATTGCACGGATTAACTAAGTTTAGTATGGAAGATGCTCCAAGTAACCACTTTTTTTTAGAGTACATTGCAAGACCCCAGACAGCAGAGATATTTTTTGAGGATGTATTAATGGCTTGTGTATTTTATGGTATGCCAATACTAGCAGAGAATAACAAACCAAGGTTATTGTATCACTTTAAGAATAGAGGATACCGAGGCTATTCGATGAATAGACCAGATAAGTTATATAATAAGTTGTCTGTTACAGAAAGAGAGATAGGTGGTATACCTAACTCAAGCCAAGACATTATGCAAGCACATGCTGCTGCAATAGAAACATATATAGAGGAACTTGTAGGAATTTTAGGTGATGATGAAATGGGGGACGTTTACTTCCAAAGAACCCTGGAAGACTGGGCAAGATTTAATATAAACAATAGAACAAAACACGATGCTTCTATAAGTTCTGGACTTGCCATCATGGCTTGCAATAGAAATAGATATGCACCCGTTAATAGAGTGGTAAGAAAAAATATAAATCTAGGGTTGAAGAGATATGACAACTCTGGAAGTTATTCAAAAATAATAAATTAAATGAACGTAGGCGCAAACCCAAACAGTGTATTTCCTAGCCAAGTTGTTAGTGACGCAGAAAAATCAAGCTACGAGTATGGCGTTCAAGTTGGTAGAGCTATAGAGCAGGAATGGTTTAGACAAGGAGGTAGCGGGAATAGGTTCGCAACAAATACAAGCAAGTACCATTCATTAAGACTATACGCTAGAGGCGAACAGCCCGTACAAAAGTATAAAGACGAGTTGGCTATTAACGGTGACTTATCTTATTTAAACTTAGACTGGAAGCCAGTACCCGTAATTTCTAAATTTGTGGATATTGTAGCAAACGGCATTAATGAAAAGGAATACGAGATAAAAGCATACGCTCAAGACCCCGGGTCTACAAAGAAAAGAACTGACTATGCCGAAAAGATGTTGCAAGACATTATAATGAAGGAGCAGTTGCTTAAGCTAAAGGAACAGACAGGGATTAACGCGTTTAATACAGATAACCCTGACAAGCTTCCTGATACGCCGGAAGAGTTAGCTACTCATATGCAGCTTGATTATAAGCAATCAATAGAGATAGCTGAAGAAGAAGTTATAAACCAAGTGCTTGCTAAAAACAAGTTCCATGAGATTAGAAAAAGATTTAATTACGATCTAACCGTATTAGGGATAGGGGCAGTTAAAACAACATGGAACAAAGCAAATGGGGTTGTTACAGAATACTGTGATCCAGCTAATATGGTTTATTCTTATACAGATGATCCAAACTTTGAAGATGTATATTATGTTGGAGAAGTAAAATCGGTATCAATACCGGAGCTAAAAAAGCAATTCCCGAATATACCAGAAGAGGAGCTTAAGCGCATTGAAGAAATGCCAGGCAATAGAAACTATGTTGCGGGGTGGCAAGGATATGACGAGAATACAGTACAAATATTATACTTTGAATACAAGACATATAACAACCAAGTATTTAAAATAAAGCAAGGGCCTAACGGTTTAGAAAAAGCAATACAAAAAACAGACAGTTTTAATCCTCCAGAAAATGATACGTTTAAAAGGGTATCAAGAAGCATAGAGGTATTATATAGTGGTGCTAAAGTATTAGGCAACAATCAAATGCTTGAGTGGAAGTTAGCGGAAAATATGACGAGACCTTTTTCTGACACAACTAAGGTTGATATGAATTATGTTATTTGTGCACCAAGGATGTATAATGGAAGGATTGATTCATTAGTTAACCGTATAACAGGGTTTGCCGATATGATTCAATTAACTCACCTTAAGTTACAGCAAGTAATGGCAAGGATGGTTCCTGATGGGGTGTTCTTAGATGTAGATGGATTGGCAGAAGTAGACTTAGGTAATGGAACAAACTACAACCCCGCAGAAGCACTTAATATGTATTTCCAAACAGGTAGTGTTTTAGGTAGGTCAATGACGCAAGATGGGGAATTGAATAGAGGCAAGGTGCCAATTCAAGAATTGCAAACATCGAGCGGGGGAGCTAAGATACAATCACTAATACAAACGTATCAATATTATTTACAAATGATACGAGATGTAACTGGTTTGAACGAAGCGCGAGATGGTTCAGCTCCGGCTAAAGATGCACTCGTAGGGCTACAAAAGATGGCCGCTAACCAGTCCAACGTAGCAACTAGACATATATTGCAAGCAAGTTGTTATTTAGCTCTTAGAACGTGTGAAAACGTATCTAGAAGGATAGCTGATTCTTTAGAGTTTGCACTAACAGCTAGCTCATTAAAAAATAGTATAACACATTTTAATGTTGCTACATTAGAAAGTATTAAGGAGCTTAACTTGCATGACTTTGGTATATTCTTAGAATTAGAACCGGATGAAGAAGAAAAAGCACAGTTAGAGCAAAACATACAAGTTGCTTTACAATCAGGCGGTATTGATTTAGAAGATGCAATAGATATTAGACAAGTAAAGAACTTGCAGTTAGCAAATGAAATACTAAAGACCAGAAGAAAAGAAAAAGCGCAAGCCACACAACAGGCGCAACAAGCTAACATACAAGCACAAGCGCAGGCGAACGCACAGTTAGCGGAGCAAACAGCTATGGCCGAAGTACAGAAGCAGCAGGCATTAACAGCAGAAAAAGTAAGCCTTGAGCAAGCTAAATCGCAATTTGATATACAAAGAATGCAAGCGGAGGCCCAAATAAAACGAGAGCTAATGGCTGAAGAGTTCAATTTTAACATGCAACTAGCTCAAGCAAGGATTAAGTCTGAGACACAAAGAGAGCAAGAGATTGAGGATAGAAAAGACCAGAGAACAAAAATTGCTGGAACTCAACAATCAGAAATGATTGATCAAAGGAAAAACAATTCATTACCGAAAAACTTTGAAAGTTCAGGTAATGATGTATTAGGAGGCTTCGGACTAGAAAAGTTTGGGCCTAAATAGAATTTTTTTAATTTATATTATATTATATTATGCCAGAAGAAGTAAAACAAGAGGGTGACTTTAAAATAAAAAGTAAACCTAAAATGAAAAAGTTTAATAAAGATACCGAGGCTATCAAAGTAGATTTATCTACAAAAGACAAGGTTGAGGAAGATGTTATTAAGGTTGATTTAAACCAAGACAATGCCGATAAAGAGCAAGAAACAACAACAGTGGTTGCAGATAAACCAACCGAAATTGTACAAAAAGTGGATACAGAAGTATCATCAGGGGAAAGTTCCATTCAAGATGAAGGGTTTGCAGGCATCCAAGAGATAACGGAAGAGGAAGCTAAAGAAGTAAAAGAAGTTGTAAAGGAAGCTAAGGAAGCAATCAGAGACGAAAAGATTACGGGTAAGCCGTTACCCGAGAACGTTGAGAAGCTTGTTGCCTTTATGGAAGAAACGGGAGGAAATGTAGAGGACTATGTTAGGCTTAATGCAGATTACTCAAACGTAGATAGTGATGTGCTTTTAGAAGAGTACTATAAAAAAAGTAAACCTCATCTAGACGATGAAGAAATAAAATTCCTTTTAGAAGACAATTTTTCGTATGACGAAGACATTGACGAAGAAAGAGATATACGTAAAAGAAAATTAGCGTATAAAGAAGAAGTTGCAAAAGCCAAAAGCTTTTTAGAAACCTTGAAGGGTAAATACTACGATGAGATTAAGTTAAGACCAGGCGTAACCCAAGAGCAGAAAAAAGCAATGGACTTTTTCAACCGATACAACGAAGAAGCAAGCTTAACCGAGCAGAAGCACGACAGGTTTAAGAAAGCTACATCTAATCTTTTAAACGACAATTTCAAAGGTTTTGAATACGAAGTCGGAGGAAAGAAATTTAGGTATGGTATTAATAACCCAAGTAAAATTGCTGAGCAACAATCTAGTATTGATAATTTTGTCAAAAAGTTTGTCGACGAACAAGGCGAAATAGTTAATCACGAAGGTTATCACAAGGCAATATATGCTGCTCAAAATATGGACCAGATTGCTAATCACTTTTATGAACAGGGCAAAGCGGATGCTGTTAAGGACGTTGTAAATAGTTCAAAGAACATTTCAGACACTCCAAGACAAACAGCTGGCGATGCAGTTTTTGTAAATGGCATTAGGGTTAAAGCTGTAACAGGAGCGGATTCTTCAAAATTAAAAATTAAAAAATCACAATTTAACAATTAAAAAAACAAAACAAAATGGGAAATTTTGGAACGGGTATAGACCCACTAGGCAAATTTAGCTTAGTACCAACACCAACAAAAACCGCCTTAGTAGGCAATTATTTAGACTTCACAGATGCTGGAGCAAATTCAAATAACTTTGCACAACAATATTTACCAGAGCTTTACGAGGCTGAGGTAGAGCGATATGGAAACAGAACTTTATCTGGATTCTTACGCATGGTTGGTGCTGAAATGCCAATGACTTCTGATCAAGTTGTATGGTCTGAGCAAAACAGATTGCACATCGGGTACGAAAATGATGCAGTAACTGCTAACTCTACAGTGTCTATTGTAGCTGCTACAGGAGTTGTTACATTAGGTTCTGCATTAAACAATTCAGTAAGAGTTGGAAACACAGTAGTAGTATCTAGCGCTGATGGACTAAGAACCTTGAAAGCATATGTATCTGTTGCGACTCCAGGAGCTCAAACTTTTACTTTATTGCCTTATACTCAACAATTGTTTTCATCGAATGCTGCTGGCGACGTAACTTTTGGGAACGAGGCTGTAAATTTATTCGTTTACGGTTCTGAGTTTGCTAAAGGAACAAATGGAATGTTAGGTTCTTTAGAGGCTTCTTTTACTCAGTACAGTAACAAGCCAATTATTATTAAGGACACTTATCAAATAAGTGGCTCCGATGCTGCCCAAATTGGATGGGTTGAAGTTGCTACTGAGGATGGAGCATCAGGATACCTATGGTACTTGAAGTCTGAAGGAGAAACAAGATTACGTTTCCAAGATTACTTAGAAATGGCAATGGTAGAAGGTGAATTAGCTGGTAATGGATCAACTGTAGCCGCTGCATTGAATGCAACAGTTACATCTGCTGGTACTGAAGGTTTATTTGCTGCAGTAAAAGCAAGAGGTAATGTATACCAAAACTATGCAAGTGGCGATGTAACCCCAGGAGTTGGAAACAGAAGTGCTTTGCAAGACTTTGATTTCATTCTACAGAATCTTGATAAGCAAGGAGCAATTGAGGAGAATATGTTATTCTTGAATAGATCTACTTCTTTAGATTTTGATGATATGTTAGCTGCACAAAATTCTTACGGGGCAGGTGGTACATCTTATGGTGTATTTGAAAACTCTGAAGAAATGGCGTTGAACTTAGGATTTGATGGTTTTAGAAGAGGTTCTTATGACTTTTACAAGACTGATTGGAAATATTTAAACGATGCTTCTACAAGAGGTTTAGTTAAAGATATTGACGGTGTTATGGTCCCTGCTGGAACAAGCACAGTAT
>Ga0196901_1001035_pt1 | contig 14277 bp, 19 predicted proteins | sample CB_VirMetaG_FD_169099 | JGI IMG/M metagenome (GOLD analysis project Ga0196901, IMG submission 169099) | Freshwater to marine saline gradient viral communities from Chesapeake Bay - CB_1504_1 Viral MetaG (v3) (version 3) | ecosystem: Environmental > Aquatic > Marine > Coastal | place: USA... | reverse complement strand
ACACTGGTACTAAGCCACCTGCTCGTCTGGGTACTGGTACTGGTAACATCTACTACAGATTGGTTAAAGTTACCAATCTCATGTAAGATGATAAAACAAGACTGGGGTTCACCCAGCGTTTTAAAGGGGAGCTTCGGCTCCCCTTTTTTTGTTCCTAAATAGTATATCCAAAACTGAGAATTGACTATGGCGAGCATTCAAGCAACCGTACCTGATAACAAAAGTTTTCTTTCACCAATTGGCTTTCGCTTCTCTATGAAGAGACTGCCACATGTGAATTACTTTTGCACAAGTGCATCGATCCCAAGTATGGCTTTGGGTTCTATTGATACATTCGACACGCCATTCATTAAGGTTCCAGTTCCAGGCGACAAACTCACATTCAGTCCGTTCACCATTCGTTTTCGCATTGACGAAGACATGAAGAACTATCAAGAAATCTATGACTGGATGGAAGCACTTGGTTATCCTGATCGCTTTGAACAACGCAGAGCAATCCAAAGATCAACCACAAGCATTGGTGATGTGTACTCTGATGCCTCGTTGATGATCATGACCAATCAGTATAAACCAAACATCGAAGTGAAATTTGTTGACATGTATCCAATTGATCTATCCTCAGTCGATTTTAGTGTTGAGGAATCAGATGTCACCTACCTCCAAGCAGACGCCACATTTGTTTATCGTAAATATGATTTGATTACTGTCACTTAATACGATACAATTGTAATTGGTCTAATTACAACTGGTTATATTATGAAGATTGAAGACATTGTGTCCGAGTGGGACAAAGACTGCAAAGTCGATGAAACAGAACTTGGTGAAGAAGCTGTAAAGATTCCCAAACTCCACAACAAATACCTCAAGTTCTTTATGGCTGAACGAGTACAATTGTTCCGCATGAAGGCAGAGAACAAGAAACTTCGCAAGACGCTGCTTGAGTATTATCTTGGCGAACTTGATCGTGAAGAACTCAAAGAACTTGGTCGTGATCAGTTCTACAAAAAACTTCTTAAGAACGAAACAGATACATATATTGAGTCAGATGATGCTTTCATTGAGCAAACACTGAGAGTATCAATGCAACAAGAAAAGGTTGATTATATTGAGGCAATTATCAAGAGTCTCAACAATCGTGGTTTCCAAATTAAATCCGCAATCGACTGGTACAAATTCACAAATGGTACAATCTAATGCGATGTTTTGTGTTAAGCCAACCCAAAGCTGGGACTTATCTTTGCGCCAATCTGTTAGAAGAATTTGGTCTTACTAATACCTGTCTGCATATTTCTGATCATGACTATCAGAAGTATGACCTAACAGACCTCACTAAGTGCAGAGAAAACACTGGAAGTTTTACACACAAAAAAGAATTTTCGAAGTCACTTCAGATGATTAAAAGCAATGAGTTTGCTGTGGGTCACATTAGATCTGGTCACAAACCCATTAAAGCATTGAGTAAGTTTAAGAAAATCTTTCTTGTGCGAGATGCAAAAGAGATTCAACAGTCTGCTGAAAGATGGAAAGAACTTTCTGGCAGAAATGTGAACGAAAAGAGTCTGCTCCATGTTGCAGAAGAAATGCTGCCATGGGAAAATGAGGAAGATGTTTTTGTGTTGCCATTTCGTAAGATGATCAACAAAGACAGAATCTATCTTGATCAGCTGCAAATATATCTGTTCGGTGAAATTCGTGTTGACTCGGTAAGAGCCATGAGAGCAGCACTTGAAAGAGACTCGTTGACGAAAAGTCAAATAAGGAAATAATGGATCGGATTGAAGTCTATAAAAAGAACGAAGTCTTTCTGAAACTAGATTGTGATCGTGGGACAGCAAGAGAGCTGTCTGACTATTTTACATTCGAAGTTCCAGGGGCAAAGTTTATGCCTGCTGTTCGCAATAAATTTTGGGATGGTAAGATTCGTTTGTTCAATGTCAATACGATGCAGATCTATGTTGGTCTAATCCAACACATCCAACGATTCGCTGAAGAGAGGGGATACGAACTAAACATCCACGATGGTGTTTGTGACACCGAAGATGTTCCGCTCAACGAACTCGAACAATTTCTCAAAGAAAAAGAATTTGCTCCAAGAGATTACCAGACTCGTGCGGTTGCTCATGCAATTCGCAACAGCAGAGCACTCATTCTCTCGCCTACGGCGAGTGGGAAATCCTTTATCATTTATTCTCTGATTAAATATTATCTGCAGAATAGGCTGGCAAAGAAAGCACTGGTCATCGTGCCCACCACATCTCTCGTTGCTCAGATGAATTCAGACTTTGCTTCTTATGCTTCAAAGCCACAAATTGATTATACTCATCTCATCATGAGTGGTCAAGCAAAAGATGACCCAGAAAAGACGGTTTATATTTCAACTTGGCAATCTATCTACAAGATGCCAAGAACATACTTTGAGCAGTTTGATCTGGTCATTGGCGACGAAGCGCATCTGTTCAAAGCAAACTCTCTTACCAGTATCATGGAGAAACTTCCACAGTGTAAGTATCGCTTTGGATTTACTGGTACACTAGATGGCACACAAACAAACAAGCTGGTTCTTGAAGGATTGTTTGGTCCAGTGATGCGTGTAGTACAAACCAAAGAGTTGATCAGTGACGGCACACTCGCAGACTTCCGTATCAAGTGTCTTGTCCTCAAGTATCCACCTGAAGTTTGCAAGGAAATGCACAAGGCAAAGTACCAAGATGAGATGGACTTCCTTGTATCTAACGAGAAACGGAACGCATTTATCAAGAACTTGACTTTATCAAGGGATGGTAATACACTTCTATTATTCCAGATGGTAGAGAAACATGGAAAGATCCTCTACGATTTAATCAAAGAAGAAGCAGGTACGGATCGCCATGTGTTCTTCGTACATGGAGGCGTAGATGCTGATCAACGAGAAGAAGTTAGAAGAATTACTGAAGGAGAGCGGAGTGCAATTATCATCGCCAGTTACGGGACATTCAGCACTGGGGTCAATATACGCAATCTTCACAATGTTATCTTTGGTTCTCCTTCTAAGTCTCGCATACGCAACCTACAGTCTATTGGTCGAGGACTCCGTAAAGGAGATGCTAAAGAGCGAGCAACCTTGTATGACATTGCCGATGACCTCTGCCACAAATCAAGCTGTAACCACACCCTCAAACATTTCGCTGTGCGAATAAAGATGTACAACGAAGAAGAGTTTGAATACAAACTATACAACATCAAGTTAAACTATGGCAATCGAATTAATTAAACTGATCAACGGCGAGACAATCATGGGCGATGTCGTTGGGATTCGTGGATACAATGTTGACCTTCTTAATCCTATTGAGATTCGTGTAGAGAATCGACCAAACCGAGCAGTGATGATTGGTGTTCAGTGGTTGCCTTTGATTGAAGATGAGAATATAGTATCAATTGACTCTCAGCATGTAATTGCTTCTATGCCTGTCAACGAAGATATGCGTGAAATGTATTTTGAAGTTGTGGAGTATTTGGTTCATCCAGAACTTTATAGAAAGAGACAAACTCAGAAAGAAGATGATCTAAACAAGATGGTTGAGATGATTAGAATGTATGCAAACACCGAAGGACAATATCACTAATGGCTGAAGAAAAGAAAAAGAATCCGCACTATGTGAACAACAAAGAGTTTCTTGGGGCAATGGTTGACTTCAAGCAACAAGTTGTTGCCGCAGAGGAAGCAGGAGAAGCAAGACCAAGAGTGCCCATGTATGTCGCTGACTGCATTATGAAGATCGCAACCCACCTGTCTTACAAACCGAACTTTGTCAACTACACCTTCCGTGAAGAAATGATCTGTGATGGTATTGAGAACTGCCTCCAATATATCGACAATTTCAATCCTGAGAAGTCTAACAATCCTTTTGCATACTTTACACAGATTGTGTACTATGCATTCCTCCGTAGAATCCAAAAAGAAAAGAAATATCTCTACACCAAGTACAAGGCATCAGAACACGCCAATGTATTTGATGAAACCGCTGATGTGCAAGAGCATGATCAGGGTGTTGATTTCAACGATGACATCAAGTATAATGAATGGACAGAAGAATACATGGCGACCTTTATCGAAAACTTCGAAGCGTGTAAGCGCAAGAAGAAAAAGAAGATTGTTCACGAAGAATAAACTATGAAAATTGCTTTGATTACGGATACGCACTTCGGTGCACGCAACGACAACGCTGCGTTCCTTGACTACTTTGAGAAATTTTATGAAGAGATTTTCTTCCCTCACCTCGATGCAGAAGGGATTACTACTATTATTCATCTGGGTGATATTGTCGATCGTCGGAAATATATTTCATATGTGACACTTCGCCGCATGAAAGACATGTTTATTGATCAATGCGAGAAACGCAACATTGATTTACATGTTATCATCGGCAACCACGATGTGCCTTATAAGAACACCAACGAAATCAACTCAATGAAAGAGTTGTTTGGTGGTTCGCATGTGAAGTATTACTGGAAGCCAGAGACTGTGTTCTTTGACGACTTCCGCATTCTGTTGATGCCCTGGATCAACGCACAGAACTTTGATGAAGCAATGGATGCAATCAACAACACCATCGCTTCGCATTGCTTTGGTCATCTTGATATTACTGGTGCGATGATGGATCGTGGCAACAAGAATGAACATGGCATGTCGCACAAATACTTTGACAAGTTCGAACTGGTCTGCTCTGGTCACTTCCACCACAAGAACAAGTACAGCAACATCCAGTATCTTGGTTGTCCTTATGAGATGACTTGGATTGACTATCAGGATCCGAAGGGGTTCCATGTATTTGACACGGCAACCAGAGAACTAGAGTTTGTTCGTAATCCATACTCTATGTTCCACAAAGTGTTCTACAACGATGATGGTAAGGACTTTGAAGAGATCAGAAACTTCGATGCCAGCATGTATGAGAATACCTTCGTCAAAGTCATCAAGATGAACTGCGACAATCCATATTGGTTCGATGTGTTCATGGACAAAATTGTCAAAGCAAACCCAATCAACATTCAGGTGGTTGACGATAATCTTAATCTCAATCTTGAGTCCGCAGAGGATCTGGTTGATGAAGCAGAGGACACGATTACGATTATGTCGAACTACATTCAACAGATGCCTGACAATGTGCCTAAGACAAAACTTGACAGTCTAATGCGTTCGCTATATAATGAAGCGATGTCACTTGGTGGTTAAAAATGTATTACAAGAATTACAAAATATTTCCTACTGAAATACTTCTGTTTAAACAAGAAGAAAATGAATTTGACCTTGATGTTCCTTCTATGATTCAAGACATAGAGGAAGAAATACAACAACAAAGACACATAGATAATGGTGCTGTTCCAGTACAGTCATATTCCATTTTATGGAAAGATGACATCGAATGGTGCGGAAAACAAAATGAGAGTTGGAAAAATTTACAACAATCTTTCATTAGATGTTGCGAAGTGTACTGTGAGGTTTGTTGGGGATTGTCTCCAGAAAAGTTTGCAATTTTACATACAAACTCTTGGTTCTATAAAACAGACTCTTCTTTGTGGAAAGAAAACCCACACAACCATTTTCCAGCAACCCTCAGTGGAATTTTTTATCTTAAACTCAATGGCGGCGATAAAACAGTTTTTTATGACCCAAGAAATGTGTCAAACCAATTAAAAGAATGGGTTTTTATACCTGAAACTCAAGAAAATTATTGGTGTATTTTTCCAAGTCATGCACAACACTCGAGCATGGGAACTCAAACAGACCTGCCAAGATATGTTATTGCTGCAGATGCATGGTTGCAAATATAATTATATAATATGATACATTTTAAAAAACTGAGATGGAAAAACTTCCTCTCTACAGGCAATGTGTTCACTGAGATCCACCTTGATCGATCACCAAGCACCGTTGTTGTAGGTGAGAATGGCGCAGGCAAGTCCACAATGCTTGATGCGTTGTGTTGGGTTCTGTTCAACAAACCATTCCGCAACATTCGAATGTTGCAGCTGATCAACTCGGTCAACAATAAAGACACTCGTGCTGAGGTTGAGTTTCGCATTGGCACACATGAGTATAAAGTTGTTCGTGGTTATAAGCCAAGTGTGTTCGAGATCTGGAAGAACGACGAACTGCTTCCTCAGCCTGGTAATGTAAAAGACTATCAGGTTATTCTTGAGGAGCAGATTCTCAAACTCAACTACAAGTCATTCACGCAGGTTGTCATCCTTGGATCGGCAACCTTCACACCATTTATGCAGTTGTCAATCAAGGATCGCCGTGAGGTGATTGAAGACTTGCTTGACATTCAGATCTTCAGCCAGATGAATGCACTGCTGAAGGATCGCCTTGCTTCCAATAAGAATGATCAGACGGAAGTATCGTATCAGATTGATCTGCTTGACAACAAGATTGAAGTCCAGAAAAAATATCTCGATCAACTAAAGCAAGACATCGACGCACAGATCATCGAACTTGTCAACGAACGCAATGGTCTGCAAGCATATGTTGCAGAAGAATCATTTGAGGCAGGAGAGATTCAGGCAGAGATTCAAGGTCTATTGACTTTGATTGAAGATGCTGATGGTGTCCAGGTAAAGTCCAGCAAAGCATCTTTGTTAATGCAAAAGTTGCAAGACAAAGACTACAAAGCAAATAAACGGTTAGACTTCTTCGTTAAGAATGATCACTGTCCAACTTGTGAACAGTCTATTGATGAAAAAATGAAGACGCAAAAGATTGCGCAGACTTCACAGATGATTCAATCTACTCAAGATGGTATTGCGAAGTTGACCGAAGAGCAAAACAAACTTACTGCACGCCTCAGAGAAGTCAATAGCATTCAGTTGAAGATTCAGAAATGTCAGGCAGAGATTCTAAAAATCCAGCAAGATGTTAACACAACGAACGCTCGCATTGAAGAATACAATACAAAGATCTCAGGATTGAAAGCAAAGAAAGATTTGCCTACTGATGCATCGAGTGAGATTGACTCACTGAACAGCGAACTGAAGACACGCACTGAACAGAAAGAACAACTGGTCAAAGACCGTGAAGTCCTGGAAATTGCTGGGCATATGCTGAAGGACGGTGGCATAAAGACCAAGATCATCAGGCAGTATGTACCGATCATCAATAAACTGGTCAACAAATATCTCGCAGCGATGGATTTCTTCGTTGACTTCACTCTGGACGAGGAGTTCAACGAAGTCATTCGATCCAGGCACAGGGACGATTTCAGTTATGCTTCGTTCAGTGAAGGTGAGAAGGCTCGTATTGATCTCTCCTTAATGCTCACATGGCGAGCAGTTGCCAAGTTAAAAAATTCCGTAAACACTAATCTACTTATACTCGATGAAGTTTTCGATGGATCGCTGGATGCAAATGGCAGTGAGATCCTAATGAATCTGTTCAAAGAAATGAGTGATACCAACATCTTTGTGATTTCGCATAAGGGCGACCAGATGATTGATAAGTTCCGCAGTTTGATCAAGTTTGAAAAGGTCAAGAGTTTTTCAAGGATCGCACAATGAGTTTGGTGAATGAATTGGATTTTAGTGATGAAGAATATCGTATCTTCAACCACCGATACATCAATAATTTTATTGACAAAGTGTATGCCTCTCGCATCTCTGATGAAAAGTTGTTGACAGATATTCTTAATTTACCTTCTGTGCTTCACACACAAGGTCTTGCTGGTGACATCAAAGATGAAAAGTATTTTGATTGGACCAATCACGAGTATCTGCTGCAGGCATTCAAAGAAGAATTTAAGATTCATGTAAGTCGCATCTACAGAAAGAATGTGATGGACATTTCTTTTATCAATCCAATGAACGCTGGTGCTAAGTTGGATTATGAGCAATACATTTGGGTGAATCGCCAAAGACCAACTGAATACAATCCGCTACATAATCATACAGGATTGTTGTCTTTTGTCTACTATCCTGACATTCCAGATGAGATTCGTGAAGAGCATAAGAATCAAACCAACAATTATGAAGCAAGAGGATTGATTGAGTTCGTTGCCTCTCGTGAAATGGATAGTATGATCTTCAATCCAAGGAAAGGTGAGTTGTTTATGTTTGACGCTGGACATCGCCACCAAGTGTATCCATTCTACAGCGACGCTACTCGTGTAAGTCTTGCTGGAAACATTTATGGCATTCTATTTGATGATGCTTCCATTCTAGGAAAATTTGTATGATCTATAAAATTCTACCTGACAGTGATCCGATGTTGAGCACTCCTGCGCAACGCTTTGACTTCGAGAATCCACCAATGGATCCGACAGAGTTATATGAGAATCTTCGTGACACTATGATTGCGAATCGTGGTCTTGGTCTGGCTGCGCCGCAGATTGGTATTCCATATCAAGTATTCGTTATTGGTAATCCAAACGATCCTGATTCTATTTTCTCTGTGTTCAATCCGAAGATCGTGGACGAAGCCAATCCTGTTGTCATGGAAGAAGGTTGCTTGACTTATCCAGGGTTGTTTGTTAAGATTAAACGCTCACATGACATTCGTGCTCGTTTTTCTGGTCATGATGGTAAGGTTGACACGATGCCTATGACAGGTTATACTGCTCGTGCATTCTTACATGAGTATGATCATCTGCAGGGTGTCACCTTTGTTAAGAAAGCGTCTAAACTCCAGCTTGATCGAGCTAAGAAACAGAAGGTTAAGCTGGATAGAATGAGAAAACGAAATGCCTAAGATGTTATTGATTATGGGTCTGTCTGGTTCAGGCAAGACCACCTTTGCTGAGATGGTTGTTAACGAATTTCACAAGCGTGAGATTCCAGTTACTTGGTTCAACGCTGATGAGATTCGTGAAGAGTACAACGATTGGGACTTCTCTGATGATGGTCGTTCTCGTATGGCAAAGCGTATGCGTGATCTTGTCGATGCCTCCGAAACTGAGTATAATGTTGTTGATATGATTGCTGGTACTCTGAAGCAGCGTTTGCTACTGAAGCCAGATTATGCTATTTGGATGGATACAATTGAGAAGAGTAAGTATGCTGACACTGATTCAGTATTCACTCGTCCAGATCTATCCTTCTTGATGATGAAGCTGCCAACATGGGGGACACCTCGTGAAGCACTGTCTGTTGTAAATGTCATGACAGGAACATACAAGTGAAAGTAGAAATTGGCAACTATCCCGATGACTGCATGCTCGAGCGTGTAGAGAACATTCACATTGATGAATGGGATACTTGGAACATGGCGGAAACGCTTGCGTTGATCATTACACCAATGCTCAAGCAGTTGAAGGAAACCAAGCATGGTTCACCTTATGTCAATCCAGATGATGTGCCTGCTGAGTTGCGTCCAAACGAAATTGATGAGTACGGAACTGATGACACACACCACGAGCGTTGGGATTGGGTCATGGATGAAATGATTTGGGCAATGGAACAGTTGAACACCGACTGGGAATCGCAGTATTGGACTGGTGAGTTTGATATGCAATGGAAAGAACCAGACGAAAACGGTATGAGTGAGATGTATGAAGGACCAAACCACACCGCAAAGTGTGATTGGGATGCTCACAAAAAGCATGACAGACGCATCGAAAACGGACTGCGTTTGTTTGGCACATACTTCCGTGGACTGTGGGATTGAAACAAGCACTCGCATATGTTCTGTACTATACAGGTCATTGGGTTTCGTTTCCAATGAGCAAGTTTGATCTTGGTTGGTTGTATCCGTTTTACAATTGGTGTATGATAAAGTCTGGTGACTTTGATGTGAAGGAAAGAATATGGACAAACCCGCAAAAGGTACACGAGGATTCTTGATCCGCACATTCAACGGATACAATGTTTTCCGTGTGTATGAGCAGGATGGGTCGTTCAAAGACTACAACATCTATCATGATGATCTAGAGATTACAATTGAGGATGACTTCGCTACACTGTATGGTGATAGAGAAACTTTAGACTACAGTCCAGAAGTGCTTGGTAAGAAATGTGAACACGAATACGATCACAACGGCGAATGCCTAAAGTGTGATGAACCAATCATAGACCACTTATGATCAGAACAATCTATAAATGGTTGCGGTATTCAGGGATTTGGGTTACAATAGTCTTTAATCCTTTTCACTGGCGATTCACTTGGGAAGTCATAAGAGAGGATGATCTAAATCCGAAGATGAATCAAATGTTCTTTCAATTGCTATTCATCAACATTCGTATTGTACTTGATGATGGGAGTTGGTGATGTGCGGTGTTATAGGTGTCTCGCTTCGGGATGCATCTAGAGAAGATCTAAATATAATCGAGAATGTATTCCGTCAAAGCATGATTCGTGGCAAGCATGCCACAGGGGTATCCTATGTCAAACACGGTAAGATTCATACAGACAAAGCAGGAGTTGATGTCACTGAGTTTCTCAGAACTCGCAATGTTGAAGACTGGCTTAATGAAGATGGCGGAATCTACCTCATTGGACACATCCGTTACAGTACTTCCGATGTCCGTTTCAACCAGCCCTTCGATAACGGAGATCTGGCAATCGCCCACAACGGAGTGATCTCGCAAGAAGATCCTTCCACTTGGGAATATGAATGTGAAACTGCTAACGATAGCGAACTGATTCTTCGTGCGCTAGAACATAACGCACATCCTCTTTGGAAGTATGGCGATCGTTCAATGGCAGTTGTAACGATTACTTCCAACAAACTGCTCACTGGTTTCCGTAATCACGAGCGTCCTCTCTGGGCAACTTCTCTGCCCAACGGTGTCATCTTCACTTCAACAAAAGACATTGCGCTGCGTAGTGGATTGACTGCAACGGCAAAATGTGATATGTTTACTCTCTATACATACCTTGATGATAATTGGGGCATTGACCGACTACATTATGACACTAGAATTCAAGACCTGCAGTAAAGAGTTTGTTGAAGATACCATCGCAAAGCAACCAGAAGGCAAGAACACTCGCTTTCTAAATGCAGCGCACAGTCTTTGGTTTCGTTTCAAGAACTATGAGAACAATCCACCATATGTGTTGATTGATGGTGAACCTGTGGCATTTATCTTTGCCACACTCAGCAAGAAAACTCGTTATGTAAATCTCTATGAGATTGTCACCGTTGAAGGCAAAGAGGGCAGAGGATACGCTTCCGAAATTTGGGACAGATTTGTGGAGACAGCATACAATCAAGGAATGGAACGCATCAAATTATCTTGCACTCCTTCTAGTATTACTTGGCATGCTCGCAATGGACTTATCTTCTGGGCAGTAGATCCAAGCGGTTCATGTCGCTCCGATCAGCCATTATTCCCGAATCGACAGGAACAAGCGACATTTAGGGAACTGGCACTCAAAGATCCAAGCATTGCGTTTCCGCCAGATGCGAAGATTCGCAATCAGCTGATGGATGAAAGTCTAGAGTCTCATGGCTTTGGTAAAAAGAAAACAGAAGCAGTACAGGCTGCAATCGCATCAGTTGGTAAGTATTGGATGCGTGATGCGCTATTGAAAGATCACAATACACTGGAAGCATTCTTCTGATGGACTTTCGTGTAGAACGCAAAGAAGCATTCATCAATTGGTTTGGATGGTCGCTGAAACTGGAGGACTGCGATCCTTCGTTGTTCATGACCAACTATTTCTTTGAACGCTTTGAATACAACATTGAGCAGCAGTTGTGGTTGGTTTGGTTGTATGGAACAACCTACTATTGGCCAACTGCATATATTATTTGGAATGAGTTTCCTGACATGGAACTCGTTGGTGTTGATCGACTGACGCAATGGAACAACGACAACTATTCTCGTCTGCGTTATCAGACCGACACCAAGTGGAACAAGGGACATCTACCAGCACAGTTTCTTTCTTACAAAGAATGGGTGGGTGAGCGAACTCAACGAGATGCGATTGGTCAGCATCTGACTGATGATCCGATCAAGAACTTCTATAAACTTTGGGATGTGGTAAATGGTTGGCACAAATTTGGTCGGTACACTTCGTGGTTTTATCTACAAACTCTTAAGCAAACTGCTGGGGTTCCTTTGGACACCGATTCGTTATGGCTTCACGATTTTTCTGGTTCTCGCAGCCATCGCAACGGTCTCTGTTATGCTGTTGCCAGAGATGAGTGGGTCGATCAGAAACTAGATGAAACACAACTAGACTTCCTGAATGGTGAAGCAGCAGAGATGCTTGCGGAAGTCAAGATGCGATTCCCTGATGTAGCACACAAGGCAGACTATTTCGGAATGGAAACTTGCCTGTGTTCATTCAAGAAACTGTTTCGTAAAAACAGAGGCAGATATCTTGGTTATTATCTTGATCGTCAGGCAGAAGAAATCAAGCAGGTCGAAAAAGACAACTGGGTTGGCATTGACTGGACGCCAATGTGGGATGGTCGCAGAGAGATATTACAAAAGGAATACTTGACAAATTCTATCTCTAAGAGTAAAATGGAACTATTCTTAGATACAGGTGTGATTGACTACAACAAGACATTCACAAATACAAGCATGGGACTAGAGGAGTTTTTCTAGTGGAAGAAATTACGATCAACGGAAACACATGGCAGAAGTACAAGGGTGATGAGGGGCAGGATGTCTATATTGCTCGCTTCATGATTCCAGAAAACGAATTGTTGGGTAAGTATGTCGACAATGATTCATATGACATTCTGGTTGAGAATGACGCTGACTTTTATCTTCCTCCAGCATGTGACATGACTCAAGCTGCGTCATGCGACAATCAGTGTATCAACTGCATGACCGAAACCGAAGTGGCATTCAAGTTCCGCAAGGGTGTGTTCACTCAAGAAGAACAGGATGGCGCATATGAAGGTTTATATGATGCTGCGATTGAATCGAACAACCGTGGGATGGCTGCTGGTCCGAGAGAGGAAACTCAGGGCAATCGTGATTGGGTAACACCGTTCCAGTCTGACATCCTGAATTACTACATCAAGGGGCAACCACAAGCAGTGGATGGTTCTGATCAGATTGAATCTATCACTGAAAAGCATAAGAATGCCAAGCACGAAACTCGTGGTGAAGTCTGGCTGCGTACTAAGATTGAAGCAGAATATGATGACTACCATGACTTCTTCCCGAAGGCAATGGCAAAGCTGGCAAGTATGTCAATCAAGGATGCTGCTGAATATGCATCAATGCTGAGAAACAATTGGATCTCTGCTACATCATACGCAACTGCGATTTGGTCTGGTATTGCTGGATTCTATGGACGCTATCCTCGCATTCCGTATGGTCGTGCGACTGCGTATGTTGACCACAATCGTGAGAAGTTTGAGAAGTCCTATCCGTTTGCTCGCAAGCTGGAAAAGGAATTTGCTCGTCTGTTGCCAAACCGCCACGCCAAGCAAAAGGAATACGCTGATCGTTTGGACAACAAGTTCTTGATTGGTGAGGATACAACTTTCACTACCATTACTGTGAACACAACCACGAAGGATCGCAATGCTCGCATGGCATGCCATCGTGATGCTGGTTCACTCAACGCTGGGTTCTCGAATCTAACGGTAATTGCTCCTCCAGGAAAGGGTTGGAACAATGGGTATTTGGTTGCACCTGAAGTTCGTGCAGCAGTGAATGTGCGTCCAGGTGACTTGCTCCTGATTGATAACATGCGTGTGATTCACGGCAACACTCCTATTGAAGCACCTGATTCTGGTCCAGATGATATGTTGCGTATGTCGCTGGTGTATTACTTCCGTGAGGACATGGACAATTTGGGTTCTTGGGATTATGAAATGACTCGCAAGAATTTTGTTGACGATCGTCGTAAAAACAAGGAACATCCAGAGTGGCGTGATTATTGGAACGGTGTATCCCCAAGTATGTGGGAAACGCAAGAGTGGTACAATTATCTTGAGCAGAAGATGGGTCGAGAAACTGTTGAACAGTATCACCCAGAAGCATATGAAACAAAGTCAAGTCTAGAAGGATTCTTTGCATAGGAGGCAGTTATGAAAAAGGATTATACATTCAAAGATGGTAAGTATGAGTTTTGCAACGGTAAAGATTGTGATTTGCAAGACCAGTTAAAGGATGGTGATCCAGCTCACCACATTTGTCATGATTGCATTGAAGAATATGAAGGTGTGGCACCAGACTACTCAGAATTAAATTCTACTGTCGCAATCAGGAAAAAGCGAACATGAAACTATTTTATTTGATCGGACTTCCAGGATCTGGCAAGTCAACTGTGATGAAAGAACTGATGAGTCGCTTTGACTGCGAATGGGAGCAAGAGCGACCAATCGACTTGCTTGACTC
>Ga0196901_1001028_pt1 | contig 14322 bp, 14 predicted proteins | sample CB_VirMetaG_FD_169099 | JGI IMG/M metagenome (GOLD analysis project Ga0196901, IMG submission 169099) | Freshwater to marine saline gradient viral communities from Chesapeake Bay - CB_1504_1 Viral MetaG (v3) (version 3) | ecosystem: Environmental > Aquatic > Marine > Coastal | place: USA... | reverse complement strand
CGATAGACCAAAGCTCTTTCTCTATAGCCGGCAGGAGCCTCTCACGCATGTCAGTGGACGAACTTTTTCAATACCGCGACCGATACCAGACAGAATATAACGCGGAAATAAAACGCGCTAGAATCAAGAACAAAAAACCCACCGGCAACATGATCGGGGTGAGATTCTGATGGCTTGGTATAACGTGTTCGGAAGCAAGAAAGAAGTTAGAAAAGCGATCCCGCTGGTTAAGCGTTCGTTCAAGGGAGCATCTGGCGGTCGGTTGTTTGCTGACTTCTTCAGCAGTTCCGCTAGTGCTGACCAAGAGTTGAAGCAGGCGCTGGTCACTTTACGCAACCGCAGCCGCGAGCTGTCAAGAAATGACGCCTATGTTTCACGGTATCTGAATCTTCTCACGTCGAACGTTGTCGGAGCGTCAGGGATCAGGGTCAACAGCAAGGCGCGTGATGCAGACGGGACACTCGACCAAGTAGCCAACACGATCATCGAAAGCGCGTGGAAGAAGTTTTCAAAGAAAGGTAATTGCACGGCTGACGGACAGCAGTCTATGATTGACTGCCAGAAAATGTTCATCGAAGCGTTGGCGCGTGACGGCGAGGTTTTGGTTCGCCAAATTACCGACCCCGCGAGTGAGTTCGGTTATCGAATCGAGTTTCTTGAGGCAGATCACTTAATAGACACGAAAAACGAAACGTTTACAAACGGCAATCGGATAGTTATGGGCGTCGAGATAGACGCAAGACGCAAGCCAGTGGCCTATCATTTATACAAGAACCATCCGAACGATCTCGGAACCGGGCAAAGCAACGAAACAATCAGAGTTCCAGCGGATGAGGTGATTCACGCCTTCATCAGACAGCGGCCAGAACAAACCCGAGGGTATCCGTTTGTCGCGTCGGTGATGTCAAACATCAAGATGTTGAATGGCTATTATGAAGCTGAGATCGTTGCGGCACGGGTAAGCAGTGCCAAGATGGGTTTCTTCACGACTCCCGCTGGTGATGGTTACGTTGGCGATGATCTTCAGGATGACTACACGCCAATTTCGTCCGCGGAAGCCGGCGTCTTCGAGCAATTACCTGCCGGGATGGATTTCAAGCCATTTGACGTAGCTCATCCAACTACGGCTTTTGAATCTTTTAGCACAGCGGTTCTTAGGTCGATTTCTAGTGGTTTGAACATATCATACCACTCGCTTTCCAATGACCTTTCAAGCGTGAACTATAGCTCTCTGCGAGCGGGTAGCCTTGAAGACCGCGACCAATATCGAATGCTTCAGAAGTTCATGGTTGAGCATTTTGTTGAACCTGTCTTTCGGTCATGGTTGAAGAACGCAATGACCAAATCGATAAACCTTCCGATACAAAAATACGACAAATTTGCAGACGGCGTTTCTTTCATTCCTCGTTCGTGGGGCTGGGTTGATCCGCAGCGCGAAATGGCGGCTCACATTGCTGGCCTTCAAAATGGCATCGTGACCTATCAGGACATCGAGGCAAGTTACGGTCGAGACGTTGAAGAACTCTTTGAGCAGCACGACAGAGAGCAAAAACTGGCAGAGCAGTACAACATTAAAACAGCATTCCAACCATTCGGCGCGAAGTTGCCGACAGCAGCAGAAGTTCAAGGAGTCATTCCAGATGACGGATCAGACTGAAGACCAAAGACACGTTATTAACGTCGAAGAAACAGAGACATCGATAATCGTTGAGTTTCAAAAAGAAGAAGCCATTGAGGAACCGATCGAAGAAATCGAAGACGTTGTTGAAGACGTTGTTGAAGAAGTCGAAGAAGATGCTCGCGAGATTGAGCCGGGCAAAGTTGTTTACCGAACAATCGACCTTTCTCGCGGAGCAATCGACGAAGAAAAAAGAATAGTCCGAATCGGTGTTTCAAGCGAGACGCCGGTCGAAAGAGAGTTTGGCTTGGAAGTTCTAAGCCATAGGAAAGAAGACATAGACATGGCGTTTATGTCTTCCGGGCGAGCACCGCTGCTGAACAACCACAAAATGGATGAGCAGATTGGCGTTATTCGTTCTTTTTACCTTGACGAGACGCAACGCAGAACCGTTGCGATGGTGGAATTTGGAAAGTCTGCTTTGGCTCAAGAGGTTTTTGAAGATGTGAAATCCGGTATTAAGCAGAATATATCTGTCGGGTATAGCATCACGAAAATGGCACGTTCCAAAGACAACGAAGGAAGAGAGATCTATCGGGCATCATGGACGCCGATGGAGGCGTCTATCGTAAGCATCCCGGCTGATTCCTCAAAATTTGTTGGTGTTGGGCGTTCCGATCAAAAAACTTTAATCAATAATACTGGAGAAAAAACCATGAGTGAAAATACTCTTGACGTTCGCCAAGTTACTGATTCAGCAAAAGCAGAAGTTCAAAAGTCTTTTACTGAAATCATGGCTTTAGGCAAGCACCACAACCAGCGTGATCTGGCTGAAAAAGCAATCGAGCGCGGCGTCAATGCCGAGCAGTTCCGTGGTGAGCTTTTGGAAGCTATTTCCAACGCCCGACCTCTGGAAACTCCCGCCGCTGTTGTTGACGTTCCAAAGCGAGAGCAACGCGCCTACAGCATCATTCGAGCGATCAAAGCCGCCTCATCTGGCGATTGGCGTGAAGCTGGTTACGAGCGTGAAATTTCCGATGAGATTGCACATCGTTCAGGCAAAGAAGCGCGGGGCTTTTATCTGCCCGGCAACATTAGCTGGGGCCAGCGTGACCAGACTGCTGGCACTGACTCAGCCGGTGGCTTTTTGGTCGGTACTGACCATTTGGCTGACCAGTTCATCGAGGCACTGCAAGCTCGCTTGACCATCACCTCGCTTGGCGCTCGCGTCATGCAGGGTTTGAAGGGCGATGTTGCTATTCCTAAGCTGTCTGCTTCTGTGACCAATGCCGCGTTCGTTGCTGAAGGTTCAGCACCAAGCGAAGGCGCTGCAACTTTCTCACAGGTTACAATGTCTCCAAAGACTTTGGCCGCTTATGTTGACGTTTCACGTCGATTAATCCAGCAGTCAGATCCTTCAGTTGAGCAGGTTTTGCGTAACGACATCATCAACACTTTCGCTCGAAAGATTGACGAAGTTGCGATCCAAGGCGGTGCGGCTAACGCTCCATCTGGTATCATTGCAAACGCCGGTACAAATGTCGTTTCAATGGGCACCAATGGCGCAGCGTTAACTTACGCCAAAGTCGTTGAGCTGATCAAAGCAGTTGAAGAAGACAACGCCATGATGACTAGCGCCAACTTCCTGACTAACCCTAAAGTGATTGCCGCTTTGCGTACCATCAGCAAGCAGGCTTCCGGTGTTGAAGGCAACTTCATCATGGACCAGATGGGTACTGTACTGGGTTCAAACGTTGCATCAAGCACGTTGGTCCCTAGCAACCTTACCAAAGGCACTGGCACATCATTGAGCGCATTGTTATACGGTGACTTCAGCCAGATCATGCTTGGCTTCTGGTCAGGTGTTGATGTGGTTGTTGATCAGTCAAGCCTGTCAACTTCTGGCGGAACGCGACTCGCATTCTTCCAAGATCTTGATGTGGCTCTGCGATATCCTGAGTCTTTCTCAGTAATCAAAGACATCATCGCAAGCTAAACAGGGCGGGGAGGGCTTCGGCCTTCCCCAATCTTGGAGGTAACATGCAGATAATTATCACTATTCCATGTCATGTTCGCGGTGTACCACGATCTCGCGGTGACGTTTTAACGGTATCAGAAGCAGAAGCGCGGCAATATGTCAGTTCTGGTCATGCTGCCGAGTTTGAAGTTGAAGAAAAAAAGACCTTGAAAAAGGCAGTTGAGAAAGTAACCAAACGATGAGCTTAGAATTTGATTCTGATTTTGATGGATACTTTGACGCGCTATACGGTCACGGCGAAGTATGCACGTTCACGCCTGAAGGCGGCTCGGGGGTATCGATCAAAGTTATTTTGGATCAAGAATATTTTGAAGTACCCGGCGAGAGTGTCGGGGTTAACAGCAGCCAGCCGATAGTTTACGGCAAGGCGAAAGATTTGAAAGCGGCGAAGTATGGCGACCAGTTAAGTTTTGCGGCTATAAAGGACTTGAGTGGCAACACGATCAAAAACGCCACGATCTACAAGGTAACAGGCGTACAACCGGACAACTCTGGGTTGATTGTCTTGACGCTTACAGATACCACCGCAGCCGGGGCGTTGCGCCGGGAAAGCATCAATGTGGCTGGGGGTAACTAATGCACGTCAGACAGCAAATTAGAGAGCATGTCGGCACGATATTAACTGGCCTCACGTCAACAGGCAACAGGGTGTATCAGTCAAGAGTCTGGCCGCTAAATGCCGACACGATGCCGGCGCTTCTAGTGTACACGACAACGGAAACGTCAGAAACTGACACAATGGGGCCGACTCTTACTTTGAACCGAGAGCTGGTCTTGATCGTCGAGGCATACGTTCGTAACATTACAGTTTACGATGATCTGATTGACACGATTTGCAGTGAAATAGAAGTCGCAATGGCGGCTGATAGAACGCTTGGAGGGCTGGCAAAGTTTAGCTTTCTCTCTGGGACAGACATCAGCTACAACGGTGAGGGTGAGCAGCCGGTCAGTATTGTAACGCTAGAGTTTGCGATACAATACAGAACAGCAGTGAACGCTCCAGATATAGGTGTATAATATGGAATTGCAAAGTCCTGATGGAAGCACAAAGATAACCGCTCACCCATCGAAAGTTGAATCATTCTTGGCTCGCGGATGGGAGCCGGTTAATCACAAGGTAAAGCCGAAAGCGAAAGCCAAAGCCGAGCCACAAAAAGAGGTTTTATAAATGGCTACTCATACGGGTTCAGCAGGAACAATCAAAGTTGGCGCGGCGTCAGTTGCAGAGTTGCGTTCGTTCTCAATTGAAGAGACAGCAGACACGGTCGAAGATACCGTCATGACCGATACAGCGCGGAGCTTCAAGGCCACGTTGACATCGTTCAGCGGTTCAGCCGACGTTTACTGGGATGAGACGGACACTTCGGGTCAGGTGGCTTTGTCTGTCGGTTCTGAAGTTACCATTGGATTCTATCCAGAAGGCGACGCATCTGCTTCAACTTACTACACCGGTTCAGCTATTGTGACCGGCGTTAGTCGTTCAAGCTCTTTCGACGGAATGGTCGAGGCATCTATTTCCTTACAAGGTAATGGCGCACTCACCACTAGCGTTGTAGCTTGAGTATTTTAGACAAAGCCAAGACGCATTATCAGAGCGTCTTGGCCGCTGATCCAAAGCCTATTGAAATCGAAGAGTGGGGCGGCAGGTATTTTGTCCGTCCTCAGATATCGGTTAAAAAGAAGATGGAGATTCAGCAGCGTCTAACTTCTGACAAGATGGACGAAGGTCTTGCGCTGACGGTGATCTATTATTTGTGTCAGGAAGACGGTGAATCCTGTTTCACAAAACCGGAACTTACCGAAATTGTGAGGTCCGTCGATCCTGACGTACTGATTAGGGTTGCGGGTGAAATCGCTGACATGCAGCCAAAAGCGGAAGATCTCGAAAAAAACTGATAGACGACGATGCTCTACTCTTCGCGTACCAGCTTGCGGAACACTTACACAAGACGGTGGATGAGATCACAGAGATGAGCATGGTCGAGTTTCAAGGCTGGGTTGCGTACTTCAAGGTGAAAAATGGCTAATCCTGTAAGAATTCCGATCACAGCGACCAACAAGACCGCTCAAGCCTTCGCTCAAGTGAACAAGGGCTTGAAGTCAATGGGCAGCTTCGCGGGGCAAACCGCGATGAAGATCGGAAAGATCGGTATTGCCTTCGCCACGGTCGGCGTGGCAACTGCTACGGTCATGACCAAGTCTTCAATGCAAACCATTGACGCGCTTGCAAAGACTGCTGACCAACTGGGAATCAACACAGAAGCTCTCGGTGGGCTTCAACACGCGGCCAACCTTGCAGGCGTGGAAAACAAAACCTTTGAAAAATCTTTGCAGAATCTGGCAATCGGGGTATCTGACGCCGCAAATAATACAGGCGTTGCGAAAGATGCTTTTCTTGAGTTGGGTATCAGCGCAGCAGCACTTGAAAAACTACCGCTAGATCAGCAAATGCTGGTTGTTGCAGACGCGATGAAAAACGTCAAGTCTCAGACGGACAAGGTAAGGATAGCAGCAGATTTGTTTGGCGCTCGCGGCGTTGCAATGCTTAACATGATTTCAGGCGGTTCTGGTGACCTTAGAGAGATGGCGGCAGAGGCTGAACATCTTGGCATTACCATGTCGCGGGTCGACGCGGCACAGATTGAGGTTGCTAATGATGCCGTCTCAAGGGCCACGGGAGTTTTCACCGGGCTTGGCAACCAACTCGCAGTTTCGTTCAGTCCGATCATTGCCGGGGTTGCAGACTCTTTCAGGCAGTCGGCGTTAGACTCTGCCGAATTCGGAGACGTAGGGCAGAGGGTTGCTGACGCTGTTGTCAGGGGTTTTGCCCAAGCGGCTGATGTCGTTCATAATTTAAAAATCGGATTTTTGGAAGCAAAGCAGACCGTGCTTGGATTCGGTGCGGCGGTGGTTGGCAAGCTGGTTCCTGCCCTTCAGGTGTTCATTGATGTTTACAACTCAATAGCGAGTGTGCTTGGCGGCGATCAGATTGCATCAAATCCGCTTGAAGATTTCCTCACTGGTATTAACTCATCAATTGCCGAGACAAAAAAACAACTTGCCGAACTTGGCTCACAAGAAATGCCAAGCACAGGGATCGAAGAGTTTTACGAAAAGGTTAAGGCGAAAACTAGAGAAACAGCCGAGGTGATTGCCAAGGACGCTCCCGCCAAAGTTATTCTTGAAGATTTGGATACTAATGGCCCGGCCATACTTGAAAGACTAACATTTAACCAAGAGCAGCAAATCGAAGGCCAGAAACGATTGGCCGCGTTTAATCAGAAATCAGGCGTGGCGCAAACAAGCCAAGTTGTAGGTGAGTTAGCCAATCAGTTTTCAGCAATTGCAAGCAATAACAAAAAACTATTTGCGGTCAACAAAGCATTCCAGATTGGTCAGGCGATCATGCAGACCTATTCTGCGGCTACCTTGGCGCTCGCTAGTTACCCACCGCCTCTAAGCTTTGTTATGGCCGCTGGTGCAGTTGCAAACGGACTCGGGCAGGTTGCTCAGATCAAGTCGCAATCGTTCGAGGGTGGTGGCTTCACTGGTCGCGGAGCGAGAGCAGGTGGGCTGGATGGAAAAGGTGGATACATGGCGATGGTTCACCCGAACGAGTCTGTAATCGACCACACGAAAGGCCAGACCGGTGGCGTGACTATTGTTAACAACATTGACGCTTCTGGCGCTGGCCCAGAAGTAGAAGAAAAAATCAAAAAAGCAATGGAGCAAACGAGCGCCGCAACTATCGCTCAGATTCAGTCATTGATGCAGAGGCGTAGATTCGTATGACAACATTTGCATTTCCGTCAATAACTCCGACATCAAGCAGTTTTGAGTTAGTAACAAACACAAAAACATTCCGCTCGCCCATAACCAACGCCGTACAAACTTCAAGTCGGCAAGGTTCTCTTTGGAAAGTTGGGATGTCTTTCAATAATCTAAGCGGCGATGACAGGTCGGAGATGCAGGCTTTTCTTGCCAAGCTGAACGGGCAAGAGCATCGTTTTTTGTTGCATGACCATTCTTATACTCGCAGAGGCGTCGGATTTGGAACTTTGACAATAAACGGCGCCGGCCAGTCTGGGGCCAATCTTGTTTGCTCGACTACTGGCACATCCATTACTGGATACGTGAAGGCTGGCGATTATGTCTCTTTTAACAACGAACTTCACATGGTTACAACTGACGCAAATTCAGACGCTTCTGGGAATATAACGATCCAAATTGCGCCCCCCATACGGAAGTCAACTATCAACAACGGAAGCATTGACTACACTTCGCCAGTTAACGGTGTATTCATGCTGGCATCGAAGTCTGGCTGGAGCAATGAACTTGCAGGACTTTCCTCGTTCAGCCTTGATGCTGTCGAGGATGTTTTGGCATGAGCAGACCATTTTTACCGGATAGCCTCGCGGCGTTTGACCTACCATACGTTACCGTTTTGACTTTTGTGAAGTTGGAGTTTGCCGCCGAGACGGTATACGTTCATAACGGAATCGGATCTTACACATGGGGCGGTGAGGATTGGCTTGGCGTAGGAAGTCTTGGCTCAGTATCTCAGCTAGAAGAAGGCTCAGACGTTAGCCCTTATTCAATTACGCTCACTCTTTCTGCGCTTGATGCAACGTTGTCCGGTCAGGCGCTGAACGAAGATTATTTCATGCGGCCCGTCACGGTTTACGTCGGTGTTCTATCGGCAGACGATGAGCTGCTAGATGAGCCGCTTCCGATGTGGGCAGGCTTTATGGATGTTATGAGCATCACGGCTGGTCAGGAAGGCGGCTCTGGTGACCAGATCGTTGTTACCTGCGAGTCAGAATTGGCGGCGTTTGATAGGTCTGCCAATTTAAGGTATACGAACCAGACACAACAACGCCTTTATCCTTCAGATACTTTCTTCGAGTTCATGCCAAAAATTGAAGGGCTGAAAATCAAATGGCGCGGCGATTCTGATAACGGTGGAACGGCTGGAATGGCTGGAAGTGGTGGCCGCAGGGATTCGGAAGGACGCCCGTTTTAATGGTTCTCCAAGCCTTGAATTCATGGAAAAGGCGGCAGTTTGAGTACGGCGATTCAGACTGCTGTCAGTTTGTCGCTCATGTGCTTTTGGAGCTAACCGGGAAAGATTATATTCACGCTTTCGGGTACAATAGCGAGAAGGGCGCTGAAGAGATTTTGGCCGAGCACGGAGGATTGGAAGGGCTGGTTTCCTTCGCACTTCAGAAGCTGCCAAGCGAAGACTTCGGCGACGGTGATCCTGTTATTGTTGATCTGCCTATTATCGGCGAAGCGATGGGCATAAAATTCGGAACAGAAGCTGTTTGCTTGACGAAAAAGGGCATGGCTAGAGTCAACGAAAGATACATCATCAAGGGTTGGAAGATATGCCACCAGTAATTATAGCAGTTGTCTCAATTGGATCAGCGGTGATCGGGGCCGTTGGCGGTGCTGCTTTTCTGGCTGGTCTGAGTCTTTCTGCTTTTGTTGGCGTAACGTTGGTTGCCGGTACAGCTATAATCGCTGGCGGGGCAATGCTTGCCACAAAACTTATGACGCCAGATATGCCGGGCGTCCCAGACAATGACGGAAGCCGACAAATAACATCAAAAGGCGCGATTGAGCCAATGAAGATAATCTATGGTCAGGCGCTGGTGTCTGGGCCGCTGGTTTACTTGGGCGTGTCAGGGCCAAAGAACCAAGATCTTCATCACGTTATTGCACTTGCAGGCCACGAAGTTGAGGCGATTACTGATATTTGGCTTGATGATGAGGTAATAACGAATCCAAGCGGCGCGGTTACTTCTGGGACATTCGGGCCGGTTTCGGTGTTTGGAATCAATGTAACGCAAGTCGGTGTTTATAAATATCTCGGCACCGCTAATCAAACTGCTGATCAAATTCTTCAATCAAGGTTTACAGATTACACTGCGAGCAACAAAGGGCAGGGTATCGCGTATATCCACACGATTTTCACGCTGTTGGAAGCCACCGAAAGTCAGGAGCTTTGGGGCAAGTATTCACCGAACAACATTCGCGCTCTGGTTAAAGGTCGGAAGATTTACGATCCGCGATTAGACGTTGCCGCCGGGAACACTGCTGGCGAAAATCCAGCCAATCCAAGTTATATAGCCTACTCGGACAACCCAGCTTTGTGCGTCGCTGATTACCTAACCAATACACAATTCGGTATGGGCGTAGCAACAAATAAAGTCGATTGGCCTGAGGTAATTATCGCAGCAAACGCTTGCGACGTTTCCGTACCAGTTCCGGCAGGCACTGAAAAGCGATTCACCGCGAATGGCGTTTTGTTTGGAACTGATCCACACATGACCAGCATCAACAAGCTGCTGAGTTCAATGAATGGTTCGCTGGTATACTCTGGCGGCGAGTACATCATCAGCGCAGGCGTGTATCAGGCACCGACTCATGTCTTGACCGAGGATGATCTGGCTGGATCTGTGACGGTTAAAACATCTGTTGAACGAGCAGACAGATTCAACACTGTCAAATCTATCATTATCGACCCGGCTCAAAACAATAAATCGGTCGAGGTTCCACGGGTTCAATTAACCGCCGCCCTAAATCGAGACAACGGCGAAACATTAGAGCGAGAAATAAACCTTCCGTTTACCAATTCAAGCTACATGGCTCAACGAATTGCAAATAAGCTGATTCAGATGAGCGACCAACAGAAGCTGCTGACGTTTCCAGCTAACTTGTCTGCGATGGCAATCACTGTTGGCGATAGGGTTGAAGTAAATATTGAAGAGCTTGGCTTTTCGTCTAAGGTCTTCCGTTGCATGGGTTGGAGCTTTACAGAAAGCGGTATCTCTTTGACGCTTGCGGAAGATGACGCCGGAAGTTACGCAGATCCTGACGCGATAGAATATTCAACTATCAGCGCGGCGGGCATTATAACAAACGGATTTCCCGGCGTTCCTGATCCGCAAAGTTTAACTGCAACTGCTGGCGTAAAATCTATCGACTTAGATTGGCGCAATCCAAGCAACACTTCAAAGTTTTCGAGCATAATTGTTTATGCTTCAGCGACTAGCCAATGGTCGGACGCAATAGAAATTGGTCGCGGTATAATCACATCGTTTAAGCATGACGAAAGCACCGCCTTAGATCCGATTGTTGTCGGCGACCAGCGTTGGTATTGGGTTCAAGCAATTGGCATTGGTTCTAGCGCCAACGTATTCAGCGACAGGAACCCGGACAACGATCAATCGAGCGTAACCGCGACTGTTGGCCCGATCACGCCAGACTATACGGACATTATTGATGACACGCCAGAACAAGTGGCGCCCACCGCGCTGACGCTAGTCGAAACTACAGTTCTGGGCAATGACGGTTCGGTTTTACCCGCAGTTCAGGTTAGCTGGACCCTGCCAATTGACAGCCAGTACATTCAATTCTTTGAAGTTGAATTCAAGCAGACAAGTCAGGGTGAGATCGATTACGGCCTGACATCTGACGCCTATACGGCAACGATAAGCTACGGATCAGTGGCAGACGCGACAACGCTAGAGCTTAACTATGGCAGCGTGAACGAGGATGTCATTGGTGGTGGCGGGGCTTATTCAAGCGTCAATGTTTACGGCACTACAACGGTTATCTCTGGAATGCGAGAGCTTGAAGAGTTCACATTCCGCGTCAGAGCTGTGACATTGACCGGCAAGGTGTCAGAACAGATAACCGGAACGATCATCCTGCAAGGAGATCAAACGGCCCCAGCAGTAGCCTCAACGATTACTGCAACGGGTGGAATTCAGCAGATCAAACTCAATTGGGAAAACCCGTCTGATTCTGATCTGGCGTTTATTGAGATATTCGAGAACACGACGAACAATCAGGGTACTTCTACGCTGGTCGTTCAGACGCTTGCAGATCAGCATACAATCACCGGCCTTGCCAATGACACGACTAGATATTATTGGCTGCGGTCTGCTGACAGGTCAGGCAACAGGTCAGGTTTTAGCCCGTCGGTTTCTGCTACCACTTTGAAAATCAGTCTCGACGATCTAAATCAAGGCGTTATTGATCAATTTGCCGCTGGTGATGCGTTTGGCATCCAGCCAGTAGGTACTCTGGTTGGCGTTGTTGGCGAGCATATCGGTCAGATCAAGTTTCTGACAACTACCCAGACGCTTTATGTATGGACGGGAACCGAATGGACTACAGAACTATACACTGCGTCTAATGTGGACCCTGGCGCAATCACTGCCGCTTCATTTGCTGCTGGTATCGAGCCTATTTCAGCGGTTTCCACCTTGCCGTCACCGAGCGGATACACTGGGCCAAACATTGTCTTTCTGACTACAGATAAAAAACTGTATCGGTATGATTCGTCGGTTCCTGAATTTACATCGCTGGTGGATACTACTGATATCACTGGAACGCTGGGCGAGAACTTGTTTAGCGATACGCTTAGACCCATTGAGCGCGTGACCACTTTGCCGACAACCAACTTGGTAACTGGTCGAGTGGTAATGCTGACAAGTGACTCAAAGTTGTATCGATACACCGGGTCAGCATGGACAAGCGCGATTGCAGCCGCTGACCTTACAGACCAACTTAATCTCGCCACACAGGCTTCAGGATTGCTTCCAGTGGCTAATGCTGCCTCAGGGTTGGTCAATGGCAACGTGAGCATTAACTCTGACGGTACGCTCTCAGGAGCTGGCGCTGGACAGGCTACATTGGGCGGTCTTGGTGCTGGTCAAGTCGCAACCTTGGACGTTATTACCGAAACTTACATTGGCGACAATGCTATTTCGACGGCTAAGATTCAGGCCAACGCGATAACTGCAAATGAAATTCTAGCTGGTCAGATAATCGCGGCTAAATTAGCGGTCGGGTCTGTGACTGCAAATGCTATCGCGGCAAACAGCATAAGCACGGCAGCTCTTCAGGCAGGCGCTGTAACGGCAGATTCGCTGGCAGTCGGAGCAGTAATTGCTGATAAGATTTCAGCTAATGCTGTGACGGTCACTAAACTGGCGGCGAACTCAGTCAATGCCGACAAGATCATCGCTGGAAGCATTACCGCTGCCGAACTGAACGTGTCTCAGATATTTGCTGATAACGCAGTGATCGGGTCCATACAAGCAAGTTCGATCACGACATCAGCAGTAGTGTCTGCCATTGGTAACTTTGAGTTCATACAATCGGCCAACATTCAGTCCAATGCGATAACGGCTGGCAAACTTGCCGCGTCGAACGTCGTTACTAACTCAGCGCAAATCAGTGATGGTATAATTACAAACGCGAAGATCGGCAATGTAATTCAGTCAAGCAATTACTCTGCTGGGTCCACTGGCTGGAGCATCAACAAGGACGGCAGCGCAGAGTTCAACGGAGTTGTTGTCAGTCGTAATTTGATCGTAGCGACAGGCACTCAGACTCTTGCCGACAGAAGCGGGTTGTTCAATAACGACATCACAACGCTTGAAACATTTTACATCGAAGGCGTTTACCCAGCAGGATTTACAGCATGGGGCGGGTCAAACTCAACGCTTTTGTGTAACGTAGAAATTACGGGAAGTTGGTACACTTTTGTCGGGTCTGAAAGCACTGCGATGATCGGGCCGGTCGCAACAATTCTGCCATTGACAAAGTTTCAAGGCACTCAAGGTTTTACGCTGAAGATTGAGATCATAGGTAGAAAAGTTGCTGGCTGGGGCGCTCCCAGTGATTTTGGAATAGCGTGGAAAATATACAAGGTAACGTGATGACTTTAATCGACGGCTACGAAAATGAATCTGGCGTATTTTTGCGGTATACCGAAACCAAAGATGAAACAGTATTCATGGACATCAGATATTACAACCCACAAAATGAAGATTTTGCTTGGGCAATACAACAGTTAAAAAGCATAGAGGCATAATCGATGGCAACGCAATTACAGATCAGGCGAGGAACTGCGGCACAGGTAGCAGCGTTTACCGGAGCCGAAGGCGAGATTGTCTATAACAGCACGAATGACTCGCTGCATACTAATGACGGGGCTACTGCTGGTGGCTTTGAGCTTGCCCGAGCGGATTTGAATAATGTTTCAGATGCAGATTTAAACGCTGCGCTGACGGGCAATACACTTAGTGCGCTGACAATTACGACTCTTACAGCAGGAGCGGCGACGTTTAGTGGCAACATCACCAAATCTTTGGCACCCACTGCCAACGGCGGTATGGATGTTAGTGATGGCACAAACGCCCTTATTGCATTCGGGTCAGGCGGTTTTGCAGCAAATGGTGGATTAGCAACGGACGGTGGTATACGCACAGCCGCAAACTTTGTTATCGCTACGGGGGCTGGAGCACCAGAACGCTTCCGCATAGCCGCAGATGGCAAAATCAAAATAGGCAACAATATTCCCATGTGGTCTGGTAGTTATGGAGGCGCTTTATTCTTAAAAGGTAACAATGCAACTGGTGACAGATATGCACAATTAGCCATAGTAGATTCTGCTGGGTCAATAGCCCAACAAGGCTTAATAATCGACAACTCTGGCAATTTGGGTTTGGGTACTAGCTCGCCTAGTGCTGGCATCCCTTTAACCGCTTATTACAGTCCAACCAGCCAAATGCATCTGGGTGGGGCGGGAAACATCGTTTCAAACAACACTTATTTTAACGGCACTGCATGGGTAAATAGAAATTCA
>Ga0196901_1001027_pt1 | contig 14347 bp, 21 predicted proteins | sample CB_VirMetaG_FD_169099 | JGI IMG/M metagenome (GOLD analysis project Ga0196901, IMG submission 169099) | Freshwater to marine saline gradient viral communities from Chesapeake Bay - CB_1504_1 Viral MetaG (v3) (version 3) | ecosystem: Environmental > Aquatic > Marine > Coastal | place: USA... | reverse complement strand
CCTGTAATATATCATTCAGCTAAACTCAGAGTTCCTGATTTTAGTAATAAGGTTAAGTTTAGAAAGTTTGTGTTGGATGTACATATATTCTTTAATTGTGTCACTCCAGAACAGGAGATACTTATGAGGAAGATTACCTCGGAATTAAAGCTTACAGGTATTAATGTAAACGGGAGGATTTTGTGATTAAATTCGGACAAAAGATTAACACTAATAACTCCAACAAAAAGTATTGGGTTACTAGTGATCTTCATTTCTGGCATTCAGGGGTAATAAAGTTTTGCCCTAACACCAGACCTTGGGGTGATGTAGAAGATATGAATGAAGGGTTGATTGCACACTGGAACTCTGTGGTATCCCCTGAGGATGAAGTGTTGTTCTTAGGGGATTTCTCATTCAAAGCTAGAGAGGCTACAGAGGCTATACTTGCACGTTTGAATGGAGATGTGACCTTTGTATTAGGAAATCATGATCGCGTGTTACGTGACCAGATAGGAGGTTTAAATGCTTATGATTACCTAGAATTTCGGTTCAATGGTAATAAAGTGTGTGCTATGCATTTCCCTATATCTAGTTGGAACCAAATGTCAAGAGGTTCGGTACAACTTTTCGGTCACTCACATGGGTCATATGATGGCATTGGTAGACAAGTTGATGTAGGTTGGGATTCTCATGGGCGTATACTTTCATTACAAGAAGCAATTGACATGTGCTTAACTAAAGATGTATACTGCCCAGACCATCATAAAGTAGTGGAGAAATAAATGAAATTTAATGTAGGTGATTTAATTGCACAAGGTTTAGTTAAGAAGAAAACTTATACTGAAGGTAAGTACAAAGGTTTGTCGATCCTTAAATATACCAAGAAAGTTTTCTGGGATAACCTATGGCACTTAGATGAAAGACTTTTAGAGTGTCGTGGTATTGTTGTTGATGAGGAGGACAATATAATCATCCGTCCATTTAAGAAGGTATTTAATTTAGGGGAGAATGGGGTTACAGTCGATCCTGAACGTATGGTTGAAATTCCTACTAAGGTTAACGGTTTCCTAGGTTGTGCTACTATGACTGAGAAGTATGGGTTGATTATCTCTACTACTGGGACACTTGATTCAGAGTATGCGGATTTAGCACGTAAGTGGATTGAACTAGGTGATACAGAGTTACTTATTGATGGGCGCACCTATATGTTTGAGATCTGTGATAGTACTGACCTGCATATTGTTGACGAAACCGAAGGGGCTTACTTGATAGGAGCTAGAGGTATTGAAACTGGTAAGTTATCTTGTGAGGTGTTCTTAGATGTTATGGCAAACTACGCTTTGTACCACAGACCTTCAGTTGGTTTAATGAAATTTAAAGACATCCCTCGAACAAACAAGGAAGGTTTTATGGTGTTGTGTGCTATAAATGGAGAGGTTTTATGTAAACTAAAATCACCCCATTATCTGAGTAAGAAAGCCTTCCTTCGTATGGGACGTAAGCGCATTGACTTGGCATTTGATAATCCTGTTGAGTTCAAGAAACAAATCGATGAAGAATTTTTTGATTTCCACCAATATTTACTTGGCGGTTATACTAAAGAAGTTTATCATGCACTCAGTGAATATGAACGTAGACAGTTAATCGAGAGGTATTTCAATGAAAAATAAACTTATAATCCTTCGTGGGTGTAGTGGTTCAGGTAAGACAACTTTAGCTGGATGGTTGAATGATATGATTAGAAGCACTACATGCACTACATGCTACACTGTAGCTGCCGATGACTTCCATTATGATTCAGAGGGTAATTACAATTTTAATATTGCAAACCTTGCAGCGGCACATTCTTGGTGCAGGGCTTTGGTACATGATTATATGACTACAGGTATTAAGGTTATTATTGTACATAACACTTCTACCACTGAAAATGAAATCAAACCTTATATTGAACTAGCGGAAAATTATGATTATGAAGTTGTCAGCCTTATCGTAGAAAACCGACATAATAATGATAATGTGCATAATGTTCCATCAGAGGTATTGCAACGTCAGTATAACAATTTACGTTCTAATTTAAAGTTATTACCATGACCGAATCTGAGGTACGTTTCATCTTGCATCTAAGTAAGCGTAGTGGTAATTTAATCTGTCCTGTGGTTGAGGATTTGTATAGGTGGATTGATTTTGATAACCAAATAATAACCTTCCCACTATGGACTGTCACTGGACAAATTGTAGGATACCAACAGTATAATTGGAAGGCTGATAAACTTCGTAACAATGATACCAAAGGTAAATATTGGACTTATAGAAGGAAGGATGTACTTACTGCTTGGGGTTTAGAATTTGTGGACTTGTCATCTACTGAACCACTATATTTAGTTGAAGGTATTTGGGATGCAATAAGTGTACTAAATACTGGTAGACGTTGTTTGGCTGTCCTGTCTAATAATCCACAACAACTTAAACCTTGGTTATCTACGTTACCTTGTGCCACCATCGCATTGTGTGATGGTGATAAAGCTGGTGAAATGTTAGCTAGAGTTTGTGATAAGAAAATTATATTACCTGAAGGGGTTGACCCAAATGATATGGGAGGGTATAGTTTGAATGAATTTTTAAATAAGGAGGAAATAAAATGATTACAGTGTTTGCAGATAATAAAGAAATCCCAATTAATATGGTAGAGTTTAGTGATGGAGCTTTAACTTTTAAACTTGATAAGTTACCAGAAACCCCACGGTATATTAGTGTCAATATTTGTCCTACTACCCCAGTGTATCGGATTAGGGAGGAAATTAGGTTAGTGGTTAGTTGTATAGAAAATTTCTATGGTTGTGTAATGCTACAAGGACAGAAATTCAGTACTATTCTAAACCTACCGTACTTAGGTTATGGCAGAGCAGATAGGGTATTTGAGAAAGGCAATCCGTCCCCGTTGTATGACTTTTTACAAGACTTGAATGCTTTTGGATTTACTGAGGTATTATGTAGTGATATACATAATAAGGATTGTTTGTATATTGGAAGTGTGCCTAATATAACTGAAAAGTCTCAACTAGAGTGCTTTAAACAATCCTTACCACAGGACTTCAATACTGACTACGATATCATCCTAGCCCCTGATAAGGGTGCAGTTGATAAAGCTGCTAGTATCGCTGATCACTTAGAAGTTGATGTGTATAACTGTGGGAAGGAACGTGATATTAGTACAGGTAAGGTTATCAAGACAGTATTACCTCCTGATGTAGATTTTACAGGTAAGGTAGTGTTAATCCCAGATGACCTTATGGACGGTGGGTACTCATTCATCAGACTTGCAGAACAACTAAAAACTGCTGGTGCAAAACAAGTTGATTTATATGTAACTCATTTAATTGCATCAAAAGGTCTTGACGTATTAAAAGGTTTAGTTGATAATGTTTACTGTTACCAAGTGGTGGGAAAATACGTCAACAAATTAGACGTAACTCACTTCAATTTAAATAAATAAGGAGACTTAATATGACTATTCAAATGGCAAGTTTAGCAACAGATGCATATAAACTATTTCATAAAGAAGCTTATCACCCAGATATTACTAAGGTTTATTCAAACTTCACATCACGTAGTGGTAAGTTATCTAATGTTGATAATACTGATGGTGTAGTATTTGTAGGCTTACAGTACTTCATTAAAGATGTATTGATTAATGATTGGAATGAGACATTCTTTAACTTGACAAAACAAAAAGCTATTGGGAATATGAAGCGTATTATTGATAGTATGTTAGGTTTTGATTATGATACTAAACACTTCGAGGACTTATATGACCTCGGTTATTTACCGTTAGAAATTAAAGCATTGCCAGAGGGTGTTGTAGTTCCTTATGGAGTCCCACCAATCACCTTCATCAACACGGTTGATGGTTTCCAGTGGTTAAGTAACTATATTGAGACTGTGTTTAGTACAGAGAATTGGCCTATCCAGACCTCTGCGACTACCGCGCGCGCATACTTGAAGAATACAATGACATCATTTGATCGTGCAGGCTTACCACATGACCTAGTTCCTTTTATGTGTCATGACTTCTCCATGCGTGGCTGTTTTGGTCGTCATGCTGCAGCAATGAGTGGTTTCGGACACCTAACCTCCTTTGCTGGAACAGACACAATTCCAGCGATTCTGTTTGCGGAAAAGTATTATAACGCAAATGTTGAGACTGAATTAGTTGGTGTGTCTGTACCAGCTACTGAACATTCAACAGCAACCAGTTATATTATGTCAATGGTAGAAGAAAAAGGCATTACTAAACTAGAAGCTGAAGTTGAATATGTCCGTTACTTGATGACTAAAGTACCTACTGGCATCTTATCCCATGTATCCGATAGTTTTGATTTCTGGGAGTTTGTATCTTCTGGCCTTGGTATGTTAAAAGAAGATATCTTAGCTCGTGATGGTAAGTTGGTTATCCGTCCTGATAGCGGGGACCCAGTGAAGGTGTTAACAGGGTACAACTTTCAGACCTTCTATGAATACTCTGAGTATCAAAAATATTTAGATTGTGGTGGTACAACACCAGAGGCTATTTTCTGGTCACACCCAGACGTGCAATTCTACAGTGAAGTTGTTGACGGTGTAGTTGGTAAGTCTCTTAGTGAGTACGAAACTAAAGGTCTTATTGAATGCCTAGGTGATATATTTGGAACCACATTATCACCTGCAGGTTTAAAGTTACTACATGATAATATTGGTGCAATCTATGGGGATTCTATCACCCTAGAACGTCAGCAGGAGATTATTAAACGTCTTGAAGCTAAAGGTTATGCTGCCTATGTTCGATAAAGCAGCTTGGATTGTTGAAGAAGGTGAAGTATTAAAACAAAGTACCACCTTGGTCACTCATCTGAAGAAACAGGAACTGATTTTTAATAATCTATACTCTGGTTTTGAAAGTAAGGATGAGATTGTTAATATGGTAGAGGAGTTTTTAAAATGAATAAACTATTATACGACTACTTGGTACACATTGAACATTACCTAGCTTACAGTGAAGTTTTAGGGTACTACTCTGAAATACTAGATGGGGTTTTGATTTACAACATTAACCTCTCAAATAGCTTCTTGAATATAGGACAAGAAACTGTTAGCATCTCAAATGACGATATACTAATTTTCTTGTATGATAGGAGCCTATTATGAGTAAACACAAAGATATTTTAAACTTTAAAACTAAGCAAGAGTTTTATAAGCATTTTGACTACATGAGTGTTATTCCAAAGAGCGTTAATATTGCAGGTATTCCTCACTCTACTCACCAAGCCTTAGATGGTAGGGTTGATTGTGGTGTGGTAGTTATGTTTCTAGAGGAAGATGTTAACTCTAGACTGGCTGAGGTAACAGCAAGATTAGCTAAGACTAAGTTACCAAAACCAAATAAAGTAGAAGACATTCCTTACGGACTCCGTAAAGCCTCTCCAACACCAGAGGATATTGAGTTTAGTTTGTTAGAAAGTAGAATTTATAATGATAAAGTGTTTGACATGAAACAAAGCATAAGTTATGCTATTGAACAGGAATTGGATATAGCAATATATCTTGTTAGTCTAGGTTATATTAAATAGGAGAATTACCAATGGAATACACATTCGTTTACCGTAAAGGTGGTGTTGCTTGTTCATCAAAGATCAAATTAGATGAAGGGATTGACCTTGCCAAGGCGATCCAGTATGGGCAAGAGGAAACACTAATAACCCTAGGTGCTGATAAAAACTCACCACTACTTGCCATTGTTAAATAGGGGAAATTACATGAAACTTTATCAAAAACATCTTGGTTGTATCGTGCGAATATGACCTTTGGTACCTCAGATTTTAAAAATCAAGCTAGATATAACTCATCTGTATCATTATGCACCTTAGTACGATCTAGTGTTATTTTATTGGTGATGTTAAGTTTAATATCGGCATTGCTATTTTGTGGTTTGTATGCATCGGGTGTGGTGGTTATTTGCGTATCAACACCTATCATGTTGTTGTTAGGTTTTGTCCCTAATGGTTTAGACCTAGGGGTATTTTACTGGGGCTTATGACCTATCTTACTATTGACTTTTTGTATTGGGTTTGGTTTGTGGCAAGATAATGTTATAGACTTCGCTCCAAAGTATATGAAGTTCAAAATTAAGAGTACTAAAAACTCCTCCACCAAACCAAAATACACTATAAAAGATTCTTATGTGTACCAGTATATTAAATCACATAAGGATAAGTTCTGTCCTATGATAGATATAGTTGATGATAAGAACCCTAGGCACTAACAGAAATAATCTACATACCACTTGCCAACCTTCGGGTTGGCTTTTTGTTATCTGTAATTCTTAAATTTGCTTGACATTTCAAAAAGTGTTATAATCACCCTATAGTTAACCTGTAATAACATAAGGATATTATGGATGAGTAAGAGTAGTAGGAAAGGTAGACAAAAGGGCAAAAACCCCCAAGCTGCTGATAATACTGTCACCAAATCCTCTCGTGAATCTCGTCAATCTAAAGCACAACTATCCTCTATTGGGATTGAAGTAGTACGTAAGGTGGTGGATTGGTTAAAACCTATTGAACTCTCACCATCTAATCGTTTCCGTACTTACCAGTTAATGTTGATGGATGACGCGATCTTTAGTGGTATTGACAGCAGAAAGGTTCTTATATCAAGAGCACAATCTGGTGGGTATTTAAAATTTAAGAAAGATAGTCCAATCTCCGTGGTAGTAAAAGACTTCCTGCAATACAACATAGATAACCTACAAGGTCAATCTATGAGGAGTATTGGGACAACTGCTGCAAGTATGATTGAAAATGGGACTTCTTTATTCGAGAAGGTATTAATTAAAGGCAAAGGGCAGTACTCCGATAAATGGACTATTCAAAAACTAAGCCCTATTCACCCATTAACATTAGACCCATCTAAGCCTTTCACAGTAGCTGATGACGGTGATTCCTACATCAATGCTAACCAATCATCCTCTGCATTCACGGGCACTGGTGGTGTTGGTTTGAAGGGCTCTAAGGTAGGTTTAAAAGGTGTTAAAGAAATACCTTGGGCTAAAATATGTTACAGTTCTTATGCTAGTGATTACTCACAAATTCTAGGGTGTTCTCCGTTAGACGCTATATACAATGTGTGGCGTGAGAAAGTACTACTTCAAGATATCACTAAAGTTGGTGTCACTAAAGATATGGCTGGTATGCCAGTTATTGAGATCCCAATTGATATCTTAGATAAGAGTGCTGCTGATGAAAACTCACAAGAAGCTAGATTAGTTAATGGTTTGCAAGAAGCAATGGCTAATATGCATCAAGGAGATCAAGCATTTGTAATATTACCTTCTGATACTATCAGTGAGAGTGGGCAAGGGGCTAAACAGTACAACCTTCGATTCTTAGGTGTAGATGGCGGTGGTAAACAGTTCGACTTAGTACAACTAATAGAACAACGTAGACGTGCAATACTAACTGTGTTAGGCGCTCAACATTTATCAGTAGGGGAGAATGGTACTGGTGGTATGAACTTACTGGAAGGTAAGAGTGACATGCAAGCATTCTACGCTGAACGAGATATCACTATCATTGAGGAGATGTGGAATAAGGATGTGTTCCCTCAACTTATGAGGATTAACGGTTGGGTTGTAAGTAAAGAAGATATGCCTGAGTGGGTGTCGGGAGAAATCCAACCTATATCCTTAGATGAGAAGGGTAAATACATTAACCGTGTCGGTAGAATGTTACCAGCTATCCCTGATGTTGTTAATAAAATTCTAGAAGATGCTGGGATTGATTACCGTGTTGCAGAAGGAACTACTCCAGCACAAATACGTGAGATGGGTTTCGCTTTCGTAGAACCTGACAAGGTTGGGAGTGGAGAGGGTAGTAGTGGTACTGGAAGTAAGGTTCAGTCTAACTCTGATACTAATTCAGAGAATGCAGCCTAATTACTAATCAATAACACATTTATCAGTAATTATCAACGTGTTTATTTGACTACAATGTTAATTACTGATAATATTATCATATCAGAGTATAAAGGGGATTAATATATAACTTCAACCTTATATAATTCAACATGTCTTTTAGTGTCCTATAATTTTTCTATGAAGATATAACAAAAGGAGATACAATGGCACATAAATTGCCAAGACTCTCCAAATCCATCCTAGACTTACCTCAGTTAATAACAGCATCTAAGTTTGAAGAAATCGCATCCTTCCTAGAAGACCGTAATGACGGTATCTACGAAGCTGCTAATCATGCTGCTAAGTTATATAACGATGATGAGGGTAAGTACGGTTCTAGTGATTTGGTGGAGGGTTCTGTAGGTGTCCTGCGAGTAGAGGGGCCTACAACCTATAAGAAAACTGGGTGGGAAGCTTACTGCGGTGGGTGCTCTTATCAAGGGTTACTTGAACAAATGGAGGAGATAACTTCTAATAAAGATGTTAAGAAAATCCTCATGTCAGTTAATAGTGGTGGTGGTGAGGCTTACAGAGCATTCCAGTGTGCTAGAGACTTACGTAAAAAAGCTGACGCTGCTGGAGTTAAGATTTACGCTTATGTTGATGGTATGGCAGCTTCTGCTGGTTATGCACTAGCATCTGCGGCACACGAAGTTATCATGAATCCTGATGCTGAATGTGGGTCTATCGGTGTAGTTGTTAGGTTAGTAAACCAAAACAAACGTTTAGAGGAAGAAGGTATCACGGTTAAGTATATAACTGCTGGTGCAAGTAAAGTTCCTTTTGCCGATGATGGTACTTATCGTCCAGACTATATTTCTGACATCCAGACTAAGATTGACTCTCTATATACAAACTTTGTTGAACACGTAGCTGATATGAGAAATATCTCTGCTGATGTAGTTCGTGGTACTGATGCTAAAATGTTTACATCTTCTGATTGTTTACGTTTAGGTTTGGTTGACAAGGTTATGGAAGGTGAAGAGTTTTACACTTACTTGTCAGAAACCTCAGAAACTGAAATCAATGAAGATTCTTTATCTCCTCCTCCAAAAGAAGATACTGTAAATATTAAACCTAAATCAAAACTTATAACACAACAAAAGGATACTGAATTAATGTCTGCTGAATTACAAGTAGATCCTTCTGAGTTTGCTAAATTACAAGCTCAAATGGAAAAACAATCTGCTATGCTTGCTGCATATGCCGCTAAAGAAACTCAATTAGCTACCGAGAAGTTATCAGCACAACTTGATACTACTCCTTTTCTAACTGAATGTAAAGAACCTTTGTTATCTTTCTTCATGTCTGCTGACGTGAATGAAGACCATAAATCTCTTATGAACTCAGTAATTGCTGCTGCACAAGCATCTAATGAAGCGACTATGGCTGAAGCTGTTGCTATGGGTGTTGAAGCTCAAACTAAAGTGGATGCTGCTGAAGCCGAGAAAGAAACCATTAAGAAAGAATTTAGCTCGCAGGTATCTAGTCCTACTAAACCTGAGTTATCAAAAAGTGACCTAGCTTCTACTCTTAAAGCTAACGTTGCTGCAGCTAAAGCTAAAAACAAATAATTTAATACTCTAAAGGAAAATAAAATAAATGGCTACTTTCGAACGCAAGCAAGTTGTGATCAACTCTCTTATCAGTGACCGCGCTGATGATATGACACACCGTACAGTTTCTGTAACTAAAACTGCAACAATGAAACAAGGTTCAGCCTTAGTTACTGCTGGTACTGAAGCTGCTATTGCAGACGTTGCTACTGTTACAGGTATCTTAGATGACCAACGTATTGACAATGCAGATACTGGTGATGTCGTGTTAGTGCGTGTTGCTCACTCATTCTGTAAATTTAAAACTGCTAACATTAAGTTTAGTGATGCTGGTGCTTTTGTACCTGCCAATGCTACAGCCCTAGCAGTTCTTAACCAATTCGCTTAATACTAAGCATTCTAATTCAATTTCATAAAGGATATATTAAATAATGCCATTACGTGACGGTGATTTACAATTACAAAACTTTACCTCTTTACTAGAATTAGTAGATCGCGAAGAAAACCTTCTTGAGCGACTAGGCTTATTCTCAGTAGATTATTCTGATAAAACAGTCCACCAGTTTGAACGTACTGTTGGTGGTACTGATACGATGCACTCTACCGCTCGTGGTGCTGATCGACAAGTTGCTGGTGATGATTCTGCCAAAAACGCATGGATTGAAGTCCCTTTCTTCACCTTAGATAAGGTGACTAAACCTAACGAAATCCAAGATATGCGTGAATTTGGTACTGCAGATGTTTCAGTTACAGTCCAGAGCCGTGTACAACGTATCATCACTCGTATACAACGTGGTCATGCTCGTTTGCACACTAACGTGATGTACGAAGCGCTACTAGGTAAGACTTACGCTAAAGATGAAGCTGGTGCAGACCGAGCAGGTTTAGTTAAGTCTTACCAAGCTATCTTCGATGTTCCTGACGCAGACATGTTCAATAGTGCTGCAGGTGGTGCTGGTGCAGTGGACTTAACAGACGTTGCTTCTAACCCTGCTGATTACTTCGAAACTTTCCGTCAACATGTGATTGCAAAAGCGGGTGACCAAGGTGACGATTACGAGATCATGGCTTTGTTAGACTCGGAATCATTCACTAACTTAAAGAATCACCCTGACTATGTAGAAGCTTTTGCAAACTACAGTTCAGAAGTTGAACCATTGCGTCAACGTCTTGGTGGTCTTAAGAACAACCGTGTTCTTAGCTGGCAAGGTGTTACTTACATTGAAGATATTTCAGGTAAGATTAACAACGCTACAGCAAACCGTGGTCGCATTGTTATGTTCCCAATGGGCTTCGATATGTTCCAATTAGTGTACGCACCTGCTGATACTGAAGAACATGCTAACACGACTGCAGAAGAAGCTTACTTGTTCCTTGATTCACAACGTCGTAAGACTGTTATCGAATCAGAAACATCAGTGGTTGCAGTTAACACTCGTCCTGAGCTAGTTGCCAATATCGTTTCTACCTTAGCTTAATATAGCTACTGTTGAGAGGGAAATATTTCCCTCTCTTTTAAAGTGCATTAAGTATAGTGTATTTTAAAAGAGTTTTCAATAGGAGAAATAAAAGAAAATGATCTTTAAATCAGATAAGTTGTTTTACTCATATATTGAGTCCGTTTGCCCTTTATTCAGTTTCGCTAAATCTTTCAAACCTTCTAGATTCTCTTTCATAACTACCGAAGGTGTTCTAGTTAAAAACGGTAATATGCCACAGATGATGGCATCTCTTAATACTCTTATGGGGTTTGACCATTTTAGTGTACAGAGGTCTAGAGCTAAAGGTAGGTACACATATCAAGTTTATTTGACTAGTGATATTGTTGTGGAGGAGGCAGAACAAGAAGTTCCTGTTTTAATCTCTTTAGAAGCAACACCAGAGCCTATTCCAGAAGACTTAACACCAAAACCTACTATTGATACTAGTGGTATTGATTGGCCTCGCTTAGAGTCTCTTCAGAACACTAAAGAAGATAAAGCATTCTTAGCGGAGTTTGCTAACAAATATGAAGTAGCACTTAAGTGTAATATGAAAATAGAAAACATGTTAATAGCCTTTAAGTCTGGACTAAGTATTTAACACCACAACACCACCTATGATTATTTCTTGGTGGTGTTTTAGTATCTAAGGGTAATTATGGCTTTATATGAAGATTACAAAATAGAATTAGATGGCTGGGTTAACCTAAACGCTGAATTAGGGATACCCATTGGAACTCCATTACGCTTAATAAATACATCAACATCTCATCTAAGGTTTGTGGTCACCTCTACTCAACCCCCAATTAGTGTAAGTGGAGATATAATTTCTAGTAGTGGTAATTTTACACCTTACATTGATCTGCTTATAGTAAAATCCCCTATTTGGGTTATGGGGTTGTCTGTAAAGTTTAGTATTGTAGACTACTCTGACAGAGTACCCGCTTTTGCTCCTATTGGTATTTACACAGGAACCAGAGCTATTACCTCCCAAGGGTATGTAGAAGCTAATATCAAAAATGGGTTACAATTCTACCTGCGCGCATCTTGGCCTTTATCCAACCCTATATCCTCTGGAGATACCAAGAATATATATTTTAAAACTGGGAGTAAAAAAGTCTTAATTAAAACACGTCTTGTTCATTATATAGCAGAAGAAATGGAAGTAACTATTTTTGAAGGGGTAACACTAACCCCAGCTACAGGAACACCACTGGTAGTTGGGAACTATAATAAAGTAAACCCTAGCCCCACTACAGTCACCATTATAAAAGATGGTACTTTTACTGGTGGTGAGGCTTTTGACTCAGAATCAGAATATTACTACGGGGCTGGGAACACCCCCCAAAGGGGAGGAACCTCTATACCTGAAGGGAGGGAGAGGGTTTTACCAGAATACACTGAGTTTGTAGTTACCTTTAAAAACACGGGTTCTGGAAATGCAAGGTTTTCCTACTTCTTAGATTGGTATGAGGGAGATCCTGACTTACCAGTAACTGTATAACAATAAAAACCCCGACAAGTATGTCGGGGTTTTTATGTTTTAGCATTACTACTTCTCTATAAGACCTAATTGAACTAAGTCCAAACCATTAGCTAAACAATATGAAATTAAAAAGGTGTACCCTGTTAGGGATTGTCTATTGTACTTGCCCCACATATAGAAAGCTTCTTTTAGGATATCTACGTGTGCATTGGTGTTGATCTTGTACCACATAAATTGCCTACCTACTCCTACCCTACTATCCATATGCCAATCTTTGGATACAGGCATAACCTTCTTAGAGTGGTGAAGTAACACAAAAGTGTCATCTACTTGCACCAAGGAGCACTCTGTATAAGCCGTAGTGTCCCCTTTGGCTACTGGAATAGAACCTATTACCTTTATATCTTTACGTGCAATACGGGTGATTATAGCCCCTTCATTAGCCGCACGAACTTTCTCTGCAATACGTTTAAATTTATCCAAAACATTCCCCTACTTTCTGTTATATAGTTTACTTGATAAATCATCATATAAGGCTTTTACCCTGTAAGCTATCACAATCTTCTTCATTGATAACTTCAAAGGTTTTACCTCTACATGAACACCAACAGGTATTTCTTTTATTGCCCAGCTTTTTATTTTACCTACCGACTTAACTGGTACAAATAAATCTACCATACCAAAACCATGCACAATAATACCACGACTACTACACTTGCTAACTTTTCAACTAATTCTGATTATGTCATGTTATTCTCCGATTCTCAAACCAAAACTGTAAGTCTTCCCTAAAACCCCTGAGATATACCCTTGCACTGTCTTAGTATCCACACTCAATGGTAACTTCATTGTGAGAGAGTTTGTGCCTGTATAACGAGGGCAGGAGTCTGTAGTATAACACCAGTGGTCTTCACTAGTAGTAATATCAACATAAACTTCTTCACGTTCTACTCGTTTTGTTAAAGTAGCAGCTTTCTTTATAATACTACAACTTTCTGAACTAAATAAACTACCATAGAATACAGTTTCTTCTACTTCAAAAGGTTTCATATCAATAACATCCCTCTCCTCCACTTCACGTTCTTGCTCATAGCCTATCATAAAGTAGCGATACTTTGCGAGTGCGTTGTATAGTTTATTACTCTCATTAGAAGCCCAGTTAGTGTCTCTATGTCTGGTGATAATAACAGCCGCCATGAATAACATATCCTCGGAAGGTTTGAAAGTGTCATTGAAATCTGACCAATTACTATTAGAATAGAGTAAGTCTTCATTAATACCTCTACTACTCCCAGTACTAGTTAGGGTGTGTAGACTCCCACCCATATCTTCTACAATCGCATATAAATATTTCATTCCTCATTATCCCCTATTAAGTGTGTCTTTTGTCTAAGTGTTAAACATGGTATACTGTGTTATTGGATAAGTCAAATACTATTTGGAGTTTTAATGGCAATAGATGTAAGTGTAGTCTCAGCAGAAATAAGATTCTTACTCGGAGGGTTATCTACCTCCACTATGAGTGATAAATTGTTATTTATTTATAGTTGATAAGAACATAACTCAATACGGGAATGTAGACTCAAACTTATGTACTGTCACCTATGAATCCCTTAAAGATACCCGCAGGTACATGATAAATAGGGATGCGGGTGGGTCTTCTGGCACCTCAGGAGGTGCAGTAGTTAAGAGAGTGGAAGCTATAGGTTCTAGGCCGTATTGAGGTTTCCTACTCCGCAGATGGTACTGGTACTGTTAACGGATGGCAGAGTTTGTTGGATTGGTATGAAGGTGAACTCGATTTGCCATTACCATAAATAATAGGATATGAAAATGATAGATATAAAATTAGAGA
>Ga0196901_1001026_pt1 | contig 14357 bp, 13 predicted proteins | sample CB_VirMetaG_FD_169099 | JGI IMG/M metagenome (GOLD analysis project Ga0196901, IMG submission 169099) | Freshwater to marine saline gradient viral communities from Chesapeake Bay - CB_1504_1 Viral MetaG (v3) (version 3) | ecosystem: Environmental > Aquatic > Marine > Coastal | place: USA... | reverse complement strand
CGTAACTTTGACGTTCTTTAACTTCTTGAAGTACATTGCCTCGTTGTACTTTCTTTTTAAGTTTACGCAATGCTTTTTCAACATTACCGTCTTTTACGTATACTTTTGTTCCTGTTGGTTTAATCATGTTAAGAGTTTTTATAATAGTGCTATTGGAGTATTTATTAAAGTTTCGTCAATAACCACTCTTTCTATACTGTTATTATGATATTGAACTAAATTAAACATATGTGGCATTAATACCTTTTCTAGTTCAGCACGCAACCCACGTGCTCCAGTTTTTTGTTCTATTGTACGATCTACTATTGATAATAGTGCTTCTGGTGTAAACTCTAATTCAACTTCGTTACATTTAAACAAGTATTCAAATTGTCGTAGTAAACTGTTTTCAACACTGGTTAAAATATACACCATGTCTTCACGTGATAGCTCTTGTACAAAAGCAAAACTAGCAAAACGACCTACAAATTCTGGAATAAGACCAAACTTGATTAAATCGCTTGGAAGCAAGTCGATACCCGATGTATCAATTTTGTTAACATCGGCACCAAACCCAATACCTGTGCCTTGTACACGTTTTTTAAGAATGTCATCTAAGCCAACGAATGCGCCAGCAGCAATAAACAATATGTTTTTAGTATCAACTTCGGTCATATCGCCAGCAGGATGTTTGCGCCCGCCCGAATTTGGAACACGTACAACTGTACCTTCTACCATTTTAAGCAATGCTTGTTGAACGCCTTCACCACTTACATCACGTGTTACGCTTGCGGATTCAGATTTACGTGAAATTTTATCAATTTCGTCAACAAATACAATACCACGCTGTGCTTTTTCGACATCGCCATCGGCATTTTGCAATAAACGACTGATTAATACTTCAACATCATCGCCTACATACCCTGCTTCAGTTAGACTTGTGGCATCTGCAATAGCAAAAGGAACATCAAGATATTCTGCAATTGATTTAGCAAGCAGTGTTTTTCCCGATCCTGTTGGGCCGAGTAGCAATACATTACTTTTATCTACACGAACATCGGTTTTTTTGTTAATGCGTTTGTAATGATTAGCAACAGCAACACTCAGTACCATTTTTGCTTGGTCTTGACCAATAACATATTGATCTAGGTGTTCTTTGAGTTCCACAGGATCAATATTCTTAGCCTCGTGTTTCTTTTTGCTGTCTGGTTTTTCTTCTTCCAATAGTTCAACACAAAATTCCACACAGTTATTGCAGATGCTTACACCATCACCAACAATGAGTTTCACAACTTGATCTTTGCTTTTGCCACAAAAACTACATTCATTAATTGTTGCATCAGCATTTGTGTCTGTCATATTAGAAGTCTTTGGTTATCTTTTGTTGAATTTTTTGTTTTTCAATCTTGTTTAATAATTCTGGATCATAATCATTACCAGAAATCATATCTATCAATAGTTCAATGTAATTATCCGAATATGCAGTCGCACCTAATATATCTTTGTCCTGTGGATCCCAGGTATCACCATTAAATCTATATAACTTGGTCGGAAGATAATCTGATCGAATAAACAAGTCGCCTTCGATAGATTTTTTGGGAAAGGCGGGTCCAAAATTAACTTCGTGCTGAAAATCTAACCTGAGTTCCGGGTGTGATTGTCGCAGAGCGTGTCGTGTATATTGTTTTCCATTGAAAGAAATATAATCTTCCCCAGCGGAAACCAGTCTGACTTTTATTTGATCGTCTGTTGATATTTTTGTTGAAACAACTTTTGTGTTTTTTGACGGATACGATTGCGTATCTTGTGCGGGTTCTTTGTTTGTGTCCACTTGCTCATTGTTGTCTTCCTTTACTGTTTTCTTTTTCTTTTTAGTTACCGTCTTCTTTTTTTTTAGAGCGGCAGGTTTAGGTTCTTCTTGTACAGGAACCGTGTTCCAGACGTCATCTATATCGTCTATGCTTTCTTTGATTTGATTAACTTGTGCGTCCATTAGCGGACCATCATCTGCTTCGTATGCCGGTTCTTGTTTCTTTGGCTCGCGTTTTTCACGTGCTTGTTCGAATGAATATTGACTTGCTATTAATAATAACACAGCTAGTGGGTCAAATACAAAGATAATGGTAACAATAACCCAACGTACTGCTTCTTCTAATAAGTTACGATCTGCTTCAGTACTGTAGATAAATTCTGCAATATATTTAACCGGGCCAACTTCTGCTTCGAGTTGTCGGAACGCACTTTCGAGAACCGCACGTTCTTCTCGAGCGGTGTCAACTTCTTTTTGTACCACAGACAACTGAGATTCAATATCACCAATGCGTGTTTCAATTGTGCCGGTCTTTTCTTCAGATTGTGTTTTTAGTTTTGTTAGTCTTGCATTAACATCTGCAAAATTATCTGCATACTTTGCGTCAACTGCCGATAGATCTTGCACTAGACGCCGTTGTATTGATTGAATTTCTTGATTATATTCTGAGCGTGTTGTTTCAAACTTTTCACGAACTGCTGATTTACCAAACAATGTATTTGCAAGTTCGGTTTCCATTGTGGCTCTAGCAGACTCAATTTTGTCATTAACTGAATCTGTGTTGCGCTGTGCCGCAGAGCGTAGTGTATTTTTTTCTGCGTTAACTACTGAGGTTAAGCGTTCTAGTTCACGTTGCTCACGTTCAATTAATGTATCAACACGTGTGTCTGCTGTGCCTGAACTTAATCTATCAATGTCTGTTTGAAGCCTAGCAATCTTTGCTTCGCCGCGAGATATAACTCCAGAAATTGTTTGTATCTTTGCAGTTTGCTCATCTGACGCCGCTGTTTGTTCAATATGTGATTTACTCAAGAAGCCAAAGATACCCATGCTTGTAATAAACATGAGCACAATGACAGCAATGCTTAGATATCCTTTGAGCCACCAGACTGCTGTGCGCCAGTGTTTGTGTAGCCATACTGCTGTAACAAGTTTTGCTACTTCTAGAGCGGTGCCCATGATAGCAACTGGGATAACACTCGCAGCAAAAATCGTTGTTAAACCAACCACAGAATAATAGATAGCAATAGCACTAACGCTTAACGCTGTAATGAGTGTTAAGTAAATCAAGAACATAGTGTATTTATTGGGTTATTAGAGCTTTTCGCCCTTGTCAAACCCTCTAAATCTTACGAAGCGTGGGAACCGTAAACTATACGACCCATCCTGGTTCTGTGTAACCGCATCTGCACGGACCTCGGCAATAGTACCAATAATATCATTGCGGGAATTCCAAAAGGAATCACGATCATTGTCAGTAAGACCGCTGCCCACGTTTGTTTTGATGGTGCGACCATCATCTACTCCTTCACACACAAGAGCGCCTAACCTACCAACGTTGCGTCCTGTGCCTTCTTCCACTGCGATTACCTTAAGATCAACAGTAATGTTTGGCTTCCATTTAAGCCAATGCGTTGTGCGCTTACACTCGTATGGAGCATTAGCGTCCTTAATCATAATACCTTCGTAACCCTGTGCGATGCATTCATCAGCATAACGGTGCATTATGTCAATGCCTTCGCCCGTGTTTAAATCCACACGCAAGAATGGTTCTACAACGAGATTAGGTTCTTCTTCAATACGCACACGCAAGGCATGCAACATATCTGTGCGAGAAGACTGTTTTACACGGCTCACACCTTGCATGAATCCACCGTAGTTAATGATATCAAAAATATGGAATCGACTGTCACTAGCATCTGCATTGTGCTTGCGGTGTGCTTGGCGCATGAGTGTTTGAAAATCATCGCTCATCATTTCGCCATCGAGTACAAAGTTAGGTGTACTCATTGCGTTTTGTATCACTGGCAGCACACGCTTAATCTGCGGAATAATATGATCAAAGTTTTCAAATTTCTTGCCATTCCGACTGTAAATATCAACTTGTCCGTGAATGCAAAGAACAACAACACGCACACCATCTAGTTTACGTTGTAAAATCTTATCACCTGTCATTTTCTTTTCTTGCTTGGCCGAATCTGTAGCAAGCTGGCATTCAAAAACAGGGATCTTTAAATCAGTGTTGCCTAGATATTTGTTGAATGTTTTTAGTGTGGCACCTACACGCAGATCTTTTTGGATTACCGGTGCGCAAAAACTGTTCCATTCATCAGAATCAAAACGCTTGGACATTGATTCTACTGCGAAAACAGCATCGTTTCCAGTAAGTTTACGATCATTTAGATCCGATAATAGTGTTCGCCATGCTATCCAGGGATTTTCTCGGTTAGTTAAACCCTCTGTAACAGGTACTTTCTTAATGTTATAAGTTAAGAATGGGCTGTATGCTGCAAATGCACCAAACAAAAACCATTCTGCAGATTTATCACCAAGTGTGCGTGCTGCAAGTGCCTGTTCGATAACCTTTTCCTTATGGAGACGGCTATTGCTTTCATTCATTTTATGAATCCAGCTAGCTGGCATATTAACCTACTTTAATGTCTTGTACCGCTTCGCGGAATGAATCGGAAGTTACAGATTGATCGAGATATTTTACGGTCCATAGTCCTTTTTTAGGATCATGAATTGCACTCATACCATACTGTGCCATTAAGCGCACAGCTTCTTTGTGTGTAATACGTGCTTTACTATAGCGTACATTCTTTGTATCACAGCAAATTTCATGTGGATCGCATTCAATACACACACCGGGAATTTGATTTGCAAATAACTTAAATAAATTGCTCACAAATCTAGCAATAATAGCAAATAGTCGTTTAAAGAAAGTAATCATAGTTATTAATCAGTTGAAATATTAGCAATCGCTTCGTCCACTGAATAAATTGCTTCTTGAAACTCGCCAGTTCCATCGGCGGGATCTGTCGGGGTATTTGGAACATTGTCCATGCCGACACCAATTGTGTTTAGTGCAGAAATATTGCGTCCTTCACGTAATGCACCAACAAGTGCTTGACCAGCCTGCGTTGTTTGATCTGCCATTTTTTCTAGTAATTCTGCGGGGCCACGATATTCGTTTTGATTTGCATATGTATGCAAATTTTGCACCATGTTAAGGATGCTTTGTTTGTTACTTGGTGTATCAGCAAACACTACACCCGCTTCTTGTAATACACGCAGCTCGGTTTCGATTTGATTGACAATTGCATCGGTTTGTTCGTTGGCCGCAGATACATCGCTGGCATTATTGTTTACAATAGTATTAAAAATAGTAATTGTATCTGCCAATATAGCATCAAATCCATCTTGATAATTATCGTATGACCCAGCACCAGGATATCCTCCGGGTATTGTTGCATAGCTAGGAGGAATTCCCATGCCAACATCGCCTTCGTCGGGTGTTCCATAAACATCGTTGCAAAAATCAATCATGACATTGAAAGGTTTGTTAACAGAACCATATAGTGTCGAAAATTTGCCATCTGTGTCCATGCCACCTACTATGTTAATTAATGCTGTGTATGCATCATTGTGCGTAATTCCAGCAGGGGTACCTATACCGTCACTTAAATAGTATCTGCCATTGGATCCTGATCCAGTAGCAAATGCTGAAGTATAATATGAGTATACGCTATCTGGCACAGGTTTGTCAAGAGAATTAATTAAATCCAGCCCGTAATTTGTCTGAATTTTTTGCACAGCCTCGCCTAACTGCTCTGATCTAAGATTTCGTACATTTTTAATTTGTTGTAAGGCATAGCGCATAGCTGCGTTAGCATCTGCCAACCCAGTCGGCAGTACTCCATAATATTCTTTTCCCAGATCCTTGAATAAATCATTAACTGCATTCGCACCCACATAAATTTTTTTATAACCAGTCTTGTGCGGACTCGTTAACGTTCGGTATGATAACGGGAAAATCTTCTGAGTATCCATTAAATCAGCAAGTGTTCGGATTCCATTCTGGATATTAATTCTTAATACCGATTTAATTGTTTCTAATTTTGTACCAGTGACTGTTTTGAAAGCATCGTAACATTTTTTTTGTATAAGCAATGGCAATGTCTGATTATTTTCTAATCCAGAAATCTTTGATGCAAGTGCTGAAGGGTTAACTCCAGCTTTAGTTAACTCTTCTGAAATGTATAATAGCAATCCCCTCGATGATAACTTAGCAATGAGTGATTGTGGTGTTCCGTATGTGTTAAGTTTATCTAAATCAATCAACAATCCGGTGTTAATTAGATCTGCTCCGAATTCTCTTGTTGCTAAACTGATGCTGGATATACTTCCAGTCGTAAGTTCATCCATGTTAGAAAAAGTTAATTCTAACTGTGATTTTGATGTAATTGCTGCATCAATAAACGTCCCTGAACTGGCAATATACGCCATTACTGTATACATCTGAACAACAAATTTGCTTAAATCGCCGTTGCCCAAAATGTTATTAGCATGCGGTGGTATTTCGTTGGTGAGTCTGTTTGTAGCTGATCCAAACCCTGCACCGGCAGGCATGGTGTTATTCATTCCGGGAAATGAGTTTGCAGTAAATGTTTGGAAATTTGATAAATTTACTTGTGTGCAGTTTGCTTCTACTTCTGCCGAAGCTGCAACTACACCAATTGACTTGTATTCCAAAATATTGATCAACAATTGACGATTAATCCCCAACCCTGTATTGTTCACCAGTCCTTGACCGGCAATTAACATTAGAGGACTAAGTATACCGTACATTATAATCCCACAATAACGTTAGGACTACCGGTTGCTCTTGAATGACCGCAGGTATCAGGACTACCAACAAACACCACAGGCCTTCCACCTGCAAGTACTCTCGGAGCACCCATGGTAGTACTTGCACCGCAATGTGCTCCGCAACCTTTTGCACCACAACACGGGTGTGGGGTAACACCGGTGCCTGGGGGAACTACAGGTCGTCCGTTCGCTAGAACCGTAAAGACACCAGAAGTTGCAACACCTCCTGCACTGTTCACATCTCCCATTCTAACAACTAGTGGCATATTATCCTGTAATAATCTTCTTACTTGGTGTGCTAATACCAGTTACAGCCTGCGTGTACGCTGAAATGACATCTTCTGATGTTTCAGACACCATGGTTACATTTTTAGTATTTATGGTGATTTTTCCTGCTGGATTTGCGGTAAACATGCTGGGAATCATTTGTACACCTTGTGGGGTCATTGCAACACTAACTGCATGATCCAACACGAGTTCATCCGCACCGATTGCGGTAACTTTACCTACTACTTCTTCGCCTGAGTTAAGTTTAAAACTATAAATTTCGTCTGTTTTTAAATCGAACATTTAAAATTCCTTATCTATAATAGAGTGTGTTCTTTCCGGAAAATAATCTTGTTGTACTCCTTCTCTGTACAAGTCAAGAGTAATACAATGGAGCCCACCATCCCAGAAATAACGATGTCTCCATGGAACAAGAACTGGTTCCATATTATGTTTTTTTAAAAATTTTACCACCGTTGGATTAAGATTATTAACACAAACATGATGTTCGTCTAAAACTAACACATTTACATCAAACACAGTTTCTTCTACATAACCTACCCAGTCATTGAGCCAAGTCTCAACAAAATGGGTAAATTCAGAATTATCTTCTTGTCCAGGTACCCACCACTTGCCGCTAACTTGCCTTTTGAGTTTCAAAAAACCTTCAACTTTGTCCAAACCTTGGTCTGGAAGATAACATACATCCCAGCCTGGGAATGTTTCAGAATAATTTTGCACATCATACAGTGATAAAATTGCTCCAGGTTTTATAGGATGGAAGTTTCCGTCTGCATGACCATCAAGTTCATGGAAATTAACATCAAAGTCTTTAAAATACGGTAGTGATCGCAACATATCTAGTTCAATTTGAGTATGATAATTGGTTTTAGGCACAAAAACCTGGGTTCCAATCATCATAACAGTAGCCGACGACAAGGAAATAAAAAAGTTGTAATCAAGGTCTTGTAATTCTTTCCAAACATGTGGTTTAAAAAAACTCTTGTTTTGATGATTAACTTTATAATCTGAATATTTAGGCCAATCTCCAGAAGCACGGCACCAAATTTCGTTGTATTTAAATTCTGGTAACGGCGCAGATCTACAATCCCTTGTGTCATTAGAATATTGTTTTAACGCATCAGCAATCGAAAAATGATCGTATTGTGTGATTAATGCGGTATTTCCTATAATTAACTGTGCATCGCGAGGTTGCAATGGAGATTTTGGAACTCCTTGCCTGCCGTGTAATGCGCCGTTTTTTTCATTGACATAATTCATGATAGAATCATTGTGATCTAGTTCCGGACGTATAACAGTACACCCGAAATCTTTCAATACTGATTCATAATATAGCAAATCTTCCTGGGTTTCGTCTGCAATTTGCGTCAATGCCGAACGTATGCGGTTATTTTTAATGTCTCTGAAAAATTCAGCAGAATAACAATCGCCCAACATTACCGTTTTGAGCGGATTCCATTTATTCCAAATGTTGTATTTGCCGTTCAAATTAACCGTTCAATAACGAGCGTATGCCTACATTACCGGCATTTTTAAGCCCAGTTAATCCACCTTCTAGTAATTTATCGTTCACATAGATTTGCGGAACAGAACGATGGCCTTCATTTAATAACCAGGACCGTGCTTCTGAGTCCTGCTCGATATTAATGGTGTTGTATTCAAAACCAAATGCTTCTAGCAATTGCTTTGCTTGGTCACAATATGGACAAGTTGTTTTTGTGTAAATTTTAATCATAAACTAAATCCTTTGAATGTATCTTCTGTTATGTCTTGTTTAGTGCCGCCAACCACATACGAAGAAATTTCCGTTTCTTGTGGGGCTACTTGTACTTCTCCGCCTGCGATCCACTTTTGTGTCCATGGTAGTGGATTAGAGCCGCCCTTATACGGAGTATCTAGACCCAACGAAGTCATGCGTTTGTTAGCAATCCATTCTACATATTCCACAAGTAATTGTGCATTAAGACCAATCATTGATCCATCCGTGAACAAATAGTCTGCCCAACGCTTTTCCTGCTCAACTACATCAATAAACAGTTGTTGTACTTGATCTTTACATTCTTCGGAAATTTTAGCAAAATCCGGATCGTCTTTTGGCAGGATCTTAATCATTGTTTGCGTGCTTGCTAAGTGAAGGTTTTCATCACGACAAATAAGTTTAATAATTTTAGCATTGCCTTCCATCTTTTTAAGTTCCGCAAATGCCCACGAACAAGCAAACGAAACATAAAAACGAATGCCTTCCAGTGCATTTACACTGTTAATAGCAAGCCACAATTTCTTCTTAAGATCATATAAATCTACAACAACATCATTGCCGTTTACTTTGTGCTTGCCTTCGCCTAGCAACTGATACCATGCACTTGCTTCGATTACATCGTCATAATATTTTGAAATAGATTGTGCTGTTTCATAAATTTCTTTAATGTCTAACAGTTCATCGAATACACGACTTGGATCTGAATAGATGTTGCGAATGATGTGTGTATATGAACGACTGTGAATAGTTTCATTGAACGCCCAGGTTTCAATCCAGGTTTCAAGTTCTGGAATGCTGACAATAGGCAATAGGGCTAGGTTAGGCGAACGTCCTTGAACACTATCAAGTAGAATTTGACGCTTTAGGTTACTGGTAAAAATATGTTGTTCGTGATCGTTTAGATCTTTGAAGTCTTTAGCATCTCTTAAAACATCTACCTCTTCAGGTCTCCAAAAGAATCCCAACTGCTTGTCGGTAAACTTATCAAATTGTTTGTATTTTACCGATTCATATCGCTGTAAACCAACACCACCGTTTTTGTCTAAAAATGCTAGTGATGTTAAGTGTTTGTTATTTTTTGTTGGGAATACACTTTTGCTCATAATATTTTTTTCCTTAGATTTTACAACTTTCACAATCGTCTTCTTCAACCATTTTGTTTACGTCAATCTCGCCTTGACCGTCGTATGTGTTGAAATAATAGAGTTGTTTTCCTCCCATTTTATAAAAGAACAAGATATGTTGTAGCATCTCACTCATTGGGATTTTTTCATCTTCATAAAACTGTGGGTTATAACTTGTATTTACAGATATGCCCTGATCAATATACTTTTGTAGCACTGCCATGATCTTTAGATAACCCAGTGGACTACGCTGATCCCATAACAATTCATACTTGTTCTTTAAGTGACGGAATTCAGGAACCACTTGCTTGAGTACACCGTCCTTGGATTGTTTAACTGATACATAGCTGCGTGGTGGTTCCACACCGTTTGTAGCATTTGAAATCTGTGCTGAAGTTTCAGCTGGCATCAGTGCCATTAGTGTACTGTTGCGAATTCCGTGTTCTTTTAATTGTTTACGTAACCCTTTCCAGTCTACAACATCATTGTGTTTAACAAGTTCGTCAACATCTGATTTATAAGTGTCTACTGGCAGAACTCCCTGATGATATTTGGTTTGATCTGACCACGGGCATGCACCTTTTTCTACGGCTAAGTCAGCACTGGCTTTGATCAAATAATAACTCCAGTGCTGTGCCCAGGTGTCAATTAATTTTAAGTCTGGATCTGAATAGTTTGTGCCGTGTTTTGCTAACCAATAGGCTAGATTAATAATACCAACACCTAGCGGTCGGCGGCCTTCTGTTGCAATACGTGCAGCAAGAATAGGATAGTTTTGGTAACTTAATAAATTGTCAAGACCGCGTACTGCTAGTTCACAAGCACGTTGCATATCTTCTGGTTGTTTGAATGCGCCCCAATTTATCGCAGAGAGTGTACAAAGAGCGATTTCTCCGTTTTCGTCGTGTACATCACTCAATGGTTTAGTTGGCAAATCAATCTCACAGCAGAGATTGCTTTGTTTAACAGGTGCCACCTTAGGATCAAACGCACCGTGTGTATTAGCATGGTCCACATTCATTAAATAAATGCGTCCTGTGTCCTTGCGCTCTTGTACAAATTGTGAGAACAGGTCCATGGCTTTTACACGCTTACGACGAATGTGTGTGTTGCGCTCTGCACGTTCGTAGAGTTCGCGGAACAAGTCTACATCTGCAAAGAAAGCATCATATACTTCAGGAACATCATTTGGACTGAATAGTGTAATGTAGTCGTTGTTCAACAAGCGTTCATACATAACCTTGTTAAACTGCACACCATAATCCATATGACGCACACGATTATCGTCTGTACCTTTGTTATTCTTAAGTACAAGTAAATCCTCTACTTCAAGATGCCAGACTGGATAATAAAGTGTAGCAGCACCATTGCGCACGCCACCTTGTGAGCAAGAGCGTGTTGCCGCTTGGAAAAGTTTGTAAAAAGGTATCACACCAGTATGATATGCATCGCCCTTGCGAATAGGACTCTTGATAGCGCGAATGCGACCAGCACCCACACCGATACCTGCTTTCTGCGAAACATACTTAACAATTGAACTTGTGGTTGCATTGATTGAGTCTAACGAGTCGTCTGTTTCAATCAGTACACAACTACTAAATTGACGCTGACTTGTGCGCACACCTGCCATAACTGGCGTAGGCAAACTCACTTGATGTGTACTGATTGCATCGTAGTAATCTTTAACCCAGCGCATGCGAGTTTCACGTGGATAATCAGCAAACAGCGTAGCGGCAATCAGCGCATAGGCCACTTGTGGTGTTTCGTAGATTTTTTTAGTGACACGATTTTGAACAAGGTATTTGCCGCGCATTTGTTCCATGGCTGCATAGGTTAGGTGTTCATCGCGCTCGTGTTTAATAAAACTATTAATATAATCCCATTCTGCGTTATCGTATAGTGCTGGAAGCTCGGGATCATATAATCCAAGGTTAACATTCTGATCAACCAATTTACGAATGTGCCAAGGCTTAAAATCGCCGTATACTTCTTTGCGTAAATGATAACAAATTAATCTACCAGCTACATACTGATAGTTGGGTGTTTCTTCCGAAATTAGGTCTGCTGCTGCTTTAATTAATGTTTCTTGGATATCCGGTGTACTAATACCTTGATAAAATTGTAAATGGCTTTTTAATTCTAGTTCAGATGCACTCACACCTGTGATGTTTTCTGTTGCCCAAAATACAACCTTGTGCATTTTCTCAAGGTCAAGAAGTTCCTTGCGCCCGTCGCGCTTGGTTACCGTAATATCACTCATTTTTGCCTCTTGTTATTCTAGTGTTATGTTGTCGCTTGATAACGATCTTTTGATTTTGAAACCATCAATTGTATTTCTATTTACTATTTCGTTGGGTATATAGTTTAATATGTAGTTATTGTTCACAGCCACAACGTAAAAGTCTTCTAGTTGTAATATGTCAATGGTTTGAATATCTGGATGCTTTAATAGCATTAAAGTATAACAGATTCCCAGGCATTTTGCAAGATCATCATAGATATCATCTGCCAATAAATCCCAGGGAAGTGGCCAAGATTCGTATTCATCCAGATGTAAATAATGGTTGGATAAAGGAGCACGCTGCCACCAGACATCTACTTCTACAAGTGCTGATTCTAGATCAAGAGCGGCAGATTTAGATCTGAGATCTCTCCATTCAAGCAGACGATCATCGTATCGAGTTGCCCACATTATCTTAGGAATTTGACAATGCTATAATTTAAGTTGCAGGTTTGCCCAGTACTGGTAGTAGTATAATTCAGATATAGTTTGTCTGTTACTTGTGAAATAGTAAAAGTTACACCAGTGGTTCCAGATTCAACATAGTCCTCATTGTAGATAGGAGTATTTGATCCGGATTGATCTGGTGCAACAATGATTGTACCAGTGCGTGCTGATGAATCTCTGGACAATGAATATTCAATTCTGAAACCATACACTAAATCAATATCCAGAACTTCATGAACAACCGCGGTTGGTGTAGATACATTGTCAGCAAGTGCGGTAATTAACGAAACTGAACGCTCATAATTTCCATATCTGATGGATTTACCGCCATCAAACGCAATGCCGCCCAGATCGTTAAGTTCAATTCTGGGTTGGCTCAGGTTATCGGTATCGTCTCTAGCAAACATATCACCAAAGCTGATGTTGTTTACATTGTTGATGTTGATTACTGAAACTGCTGGATTGCCAGAACCATTAAAATGGTTTGCTACATCCAAGAACAAGTTCATGGAACTCACGTTGTTAATCACATCACCAATAAAAATACCTTCCACATATATATCATCAAAAATGGTTGCAAATACACGCACACCAGTGGGCCCAGAATTCACAGGCGAAGCACCCAGTGAAACTCCACGATGATGTATTTGCATTCTGCCATTGCTGAATGTTACGCCTTCACAGTTATAATCGATGTACAATCCATAGGTAGTACCAGTGGTTGTGCATTTGTCAAAAATAATGTCCTGTGTGACCAGACTGCTGCTACTTACAACGGTGATGGCTGATGTATTTTCAAAATCATCACGGAGTTCATCTTGTGTTAGCGGTCCAGCAAATCTCACACTGTCAAAGTTACAGGCTATGGATTTTTCAACCAGTAACACACTCATTTGTTCAGTGGTTTCAAAACTCAGGGATGATACTTCGATATACTGTGGGCGAACTGCTCCATTGGTAGCAATGTTAACGCCCGACTGTTGCAGTGAATCCACAGTCTTTACTACATAATCTTCAATGGTACTATCAGGACTGGCGTAACGAATAATTGTGCTTTCTTTGCCTTCACCATAAATTTTAGCGTATGATGGAATTAATATTGTTCCAGTAACCAGATATACTCCTGCTGGAAAAAACAAACTGCGACGTATTTCTTCGTTGTTCTGATTGGTAAACAGTTCGTTCAGAGCACGATTAATTGCATCAGTGTCATCCACTACACCGTCGCCCACTGCGCCGAAGTCTTTGACGCTGGCAAAGTCATCTAACTTGGACTGAATTGTTCTGGTAACTGGGTTGGTTGGAGTTGATCCTGTTTGAACCACTACCACTGCTTTGCTGTTTGCGTCCAGTGGACTTGCAACTTCACCTTTGTAGGTATATGAATTAAAAATGCTTAAAATATCAGAATGTTCAGTTAAGATTTCTGTGTTGCCCACAATGGGTGCACCATCTGTGAGGGTTCCGTTGCCAATGAACAATTTTTGTTCATCTATAGCCCACCCGAGTTCACCGCCTGCAAGTTGTGGTAAATTTTCATATAAACCTTTGCGATGAGTTATGCGAGAAATTTGAACGATAGCCATGTGTTTTTGATCCAGTTAATTTATTATACTATTTATACGATCTGGCTTTCATAAAACTGTTCCACTCGCTTCCACCATTCATTGCGCCAGTGTTCAAATTCTGAACCTTCAATGATCCATTCCTGATATTCAGGTGGTTTGGTGTAGATTCCTGGTTCTGATTCTGTGGGGCGAACACACATCAGGATGACACCTTTGTTAATTTTAGTGC
>Ga0196901_1001024_pt1 | contig 14364 bp, 7 predicted proteins | sample CB_VirMetaG_FD_169099 | JGI IMG/M metagenome (GOLD analysis project Ga0196901, IMG submission 169099) | Freshwater to marine saline gradient viral communities from Chesapeake Bay - CB_1504_1 Viral MetaG (v3) (version 3) | ecosystem: Environmental > Aquatic > Marine > Coastal | place: USA... | reverse complement strand
ACAAAGAAATAGAAAAGATAAATAATGTATTTGATTGGAATAAATATCCGGATGCATTTAAAGAACACTGGTATGATTATATTGACCAAGAGTTCAAAAGAAGAGAAGAAGGAATGTGGTTTTACAATAATGGTAAACCAACCTATATAACAGGTACACACTATATGTACTTGCAATGGAGCAAGATAGACGTTGGAGCACCAGACTTTAGAGAATCAAATAGATTATTCTTTATATTTTGGGAAGCTTGTAAAGCAGATAGTAGATGTTACGGAATGACTTATTTAAAGAATAGACGTTCTGGATTTTCATTTATGTCATCCGCTGAATTAGTTAATCAAGCTACAATATCAAGTGACTCTCGTTTTGGTATACTATCAAAATCAGGAGCAGATGCTAAAAAGATGTTTACAGATAAGGTTGTACCTATATCAATAAACTATCCTTTCTTTTTCAAACCCATACAAGATGGTATGGATAGGCCTAAAACAGAATTAGCCTATAGAATCCCAGCGTCAAAACTTACTAGAAGAAAATTAGATAATAATGAGAAGCTAGAGGAGCTTGATGGATTAGATACTACAATTGACTGGAAGAACACAGGAGACAACTCTTATGATGGTGAAAAGTTAAAACTTTTAGTACATGATGAAAGTGGTAAATGGGAACGTCCAGATAATATATTAAATAACTGGCGAGTTACAAAAACTTGTTTACGATTAGGTAGTAGGATTATTGGTAAGTGTATGATGGGATCAACCTCAAACGCTTTAGACAAAGGAGGAGAAAACTTTAAGAAACTTTATTATAATTCTGATGTTACAAAAAGAAACCGCAACGGACAGACTAGTTCAGGACTATATAGTTTGTTCATACCTATGGAATGGTCCTACGAAGGATTCATTGATACTTATGGCTTACCTGTATTCGATACGCCAGAAAAACCTGTAAAAGGTGTAGACGGGAGTTGGATTGAATATGGTGTTATTGAGCACTGGCAAAATGAAGTTGATGGTTTAAAATCAGATTCAGATGCTTTAAATGAATACTACAGACAGTTTCCAAGAACAGAGCAACATGCTTTTAGAGATGAAACAAAACAATCTTTATTCAATCTTACAAAAATATATGAACAGATTGATTACAATGAAGATCTAAGAAATACAAATATATTAACTAAAGGAAGTTTTCAATGGGAGAACGGAATAGTTGATTCAAAAGTAATATTCTATCCAAATAAAGATGGCAGGTTCTTAATTAGTTGGGTTCCCCCTAAATACATGCAAAACCGTGTAATAATAAAGGATGGGATGAAATACCCAGGTAATGAGCACTGTGGTGCCTTTGGCTGTGATAGTTATGATATATCAGGAACAGTTGATAACCGCGGATCCAATGGAGCATTACACGGATTAACAAAGTTCTCAATGGAAGACATACCTGCTAATCATTTCTTTTTAGAATATATAGCTAGACCACAAACAGCAGAGATATTCTTCGAAGAAATACTAATGGCTTGCGTCTTTTATGGTATGCCTATATTAGCAGAGAATAACAAAGCTAGACTATTATATCATTTTAAAAGAAGAGGTTATAGAGGTTACTCTATGAATCGACCAGATAAAACGTGGAATAAGTTATCACCAGCTGAAAAAGAAATAGGCGGTATACCAAACTCAGGGCAAGATATTATACAAGCTCATGCTGCAGCAATTGAAACCTATATCGAAACTTATGTTGGAATTGTAGGCGATAATTTTGGGACTATGTATTTCCAGAAAACATTAAATGATTGGGCTAGATTTAATATCAATGATAGAACAAAGCATGATGCTTCTATTAGTTCAGGATTGGCAATAATGGCATGTAACAAACACATGTATACTCCAGTTCATGTTATTGAAAAAATAGCAGTAGCATTAAACTTTAAAAAATACGATAACAACGGCAATAGTTCAAAAATAATATAATAGATGATTTATACTAATAGTAATAGTTCTTTCCCAAGCCAGGTAGTGCCTGATTCAGAAAAACAAACAATTGAATATGGCTATGCGGTTGGTAGAGCTATAGAGAACGAATGGTTTAGAGGCGATAGAGTTGGGGGAGGAGCTGGTAATAGATTTGGATCTAACTGGCAAAACTTTCACAGACTAAGACTCTATGCTAGAGGAGAACAATCAGTGCAGAAATATAAAGATGAATTGTCTATAAACGGTGATTTGTCATATCTTAATTTAGACTGGAAACCAGTTCCAATATTACCTAAGTTTGTGGATATTGTTGTTAATGGTATATCAAGCAAACTATATAAGATAAAGGCATTTGCTCAGGACCCAGCCTCCACAAAAGCAAAGACTAAATATGCGGAAAACATAATTAGAGATATGATGGCTAAAGAATTGCTTGATGAGATACAAGCAAAACTAGGAGCTAACTTATATAATACAACAGATCCTAATTCATTGCCTCAATCAAAAGAGGAATTAGAAATGCGATTACAATTAGATTATAAACCATCAATTGAAATAGCAGAAGAAGAAGTTATAAATCAAATACTAGATAGAAACAAATACACATTAACTAATAAAAGAGTAAATTACGATTTAACAGTTATTGGTATTGGCGCTACAAAAACATCTTGGAACCCAGCAAACGGAGTTGTAATTGATTATGTAGACCCAGCTAACCTAGTTTATTCATACACAGAAGATCCTAACTTCGAAGACATATATTATGTTGGAGAAGTAAAATCAATTAGTTTAGAAGAACTTAAAAAGCAATTTCCTTATTTATCTGATAAAGATTTAAAAGAGATTGAAAAATATCCAGGGGATTCAAACTATGTTCGTAATTATTATGGTCAAGACACTAATGATAATACCGTACAAGTATTATACTTTGAATACAAAACATATTCAAACCAAGTATTTAAAATAAAGAAAACAGAAACTGGATTAGAGAAAGCATTAGAAAAAGACGATAGCTTTAATCCACCAGAGAATGATAACTTTAATAGAGTATCAAGAAGTATAGAGGTTTTATATTCAGGAGCAAAGATATTAGGATTTGAAAAAATGCTAGATTGGAAATTAGCTGAGAATATGACTAGACCATTTGCTGATACTACTAAAGTTGAAATGAATTATAATATTTGTGCACCAAGAATGTACAAAGGTAAAATTGAATCATTAGTTAGTAGAGCAACTACGTTTGCTGATATGATTCAGTTAACACATTTAAAGTTACAACAAGTATTATCTAGAATGGTTCCAGATGGAGTATTTGTAGATGTTGATGGATTAGCAGAAGTTGATCTAGGGAATGGAACAAATTACAATGCTGCTGAAGCGTTAAATATGTATTTCCAAACTGGTAGTATAGTTGGTAGATCTCAATCCCAAGATGGTGGAATGAATCCGGGCAAAGTGCCGATTCAAGAATTACAAACGTCTAATGGTAACGCTAAGATACAAGCGCTTATTGGAACATATCAATATTACTTACAAATGATCCGGGATGTAACTGGGTTGAATGAAGCAAGAGACGGTAGTTCACCAGATGTCGATGCTTTAGTAGGATTACAAAAAATGGCGGCAGCAAATTCAAATACCGCTACAAGACATATTAAGGATGCTAGTTTGTATTTAACATTGAAAACTTGCGAGAATGTATCTTTACGCGTTGCGGATTCATTAGACTTCCCGTTAACAAGACAATCATTAATAGAAAGTATATCTTTATTCAATGTTGAAACATTAAAAGAAATAGAAACTTTAAATCTACATGATTTTGGTATCTATTTAGAAATGGAACCTGAAGAAGAAGATAAAGCTAAGTTTGAACAAAACGTACAAGTAGCTTTACAAACAGGAAGCATCGACTTAGAAGATGTAATAGATTTAAGACAAATAACAAATATAGATTTAGCTAATCAATCTTTAAAGTTTAAACGTAAAAAGAAAGCTGAAAGAGATCAAGCAAATCAACAAGCGAATATACAAGCGCAAGCCCAAGCAAATGCTCAAGCATCAGAAGCAGCTGCATTAGCGGAGGTTCAAAAGCAACAAGCTTTGGCTCAAACAGAGATACAAGTATTACAATCTAAATCTCAGTTTGAAATACAAAGAATGCAACAAGAGTTATTAATTAAGAAACAATTAATGGCAGAACAATTTGGGTATGATTTACAATTAGCTCAGACGCAATTACAAGTTGCGCAGCAAAAACAAAGCCAAGCAGAAGATAGAAAAGATCAAAGAACAAAGATACAAGCCACACAGCAATCAGAATTAATAGATCAAAGAAAAAATAATTCTACACCTAAAGACTTTGAGAATCAAGGACTTGAAGAATTAGGGTTAGGGTTTATGTAAAAAACACATTATTAACCAATTTTATATTATTATATTATGTCACAAGAAGTGCAACAAGAAGGAGCCTTTAAACTTCAAAAGAAAAGAACTCCAATGAAAAAACTAAACAAACCAGCGGTTGTTTCAAAAGTAGATTTAACAAATAAAAAACTAGAAGAGGATGCCATTCAAAAGCAAATCACAGATGAAAGCGTGTTGGGCAGCCAAGAGTCCCAAATGGGATTGCCGAAAGTGGATGAAGGAAACACCAAACCCGCAATCATTACCCAAAACAATGAAAGCCAAGAAGAAGTAATTGTAGTTAACGCTGGAATAATGCAAGAAGTAACTGATGAAGAGGTTGCCAATGCATCCCAAGCCTTAACAACTGAAGTAGAGCAAGCTATTGAAGATGCTCAAACAACAGGTAGACAATTACCAGAAAATGTAGAAAAGTTGATTTCATTTATGGAAGAAACTGGGGGAACGGTAGAAGACTATGTTAGATTAAACGCTGATTATTCTACGGTTAACAATGAAGCATTATTAAAAGAATATTATAGAAAATCACGACCACATTTGGATGCCGAAGAGATTGATTTCTTAATGGAAGATAGATTCAGTTATGATGAAGACGAAGACGATGAGCGAGACATTAGAAAAAAGAAACTCGCATTTAAGGAAGAAGTTGCAAAAGCTAAAGGCTTTTTAGAAGATCTTAAATCTAAATACTATGAGGAAGTAAAGTTACGACCAACAGTGAATAAAGATCAACAAAAGGCTATGGACTTTTTCAATAGATACCAAGCAGACCAGCAAACAGTTGAAACTCAACATTCAAAATTTAAGGATGACACAAAAAGTTTCTTCTCTCAAGATTTCAAAGGTTTTGATTTTAAAGTGGGAGAAAAGAATTTTAGATATGGCGTTCAGAATGCAGATGTTGTAGCGGATAAACAATCAAATATTACAAACTTAGTCAAGAAGTTCTTGAATGAAAAAGGTGAAGTAACAGATTTGAAAGGTTATCATAAGGCAATGTATGCTGCTGAAAACGTAGATACTTTAGCGGGCCATTTTTATGAGCAAGGTAAAGCAGACGCTATTAAAGAGATTACTGCAAAATCAAATAACTTTCAGACTGCTCCTAGACAAACGTCTACTGGAGAAATCTTTGTTAATGGCTTCAAAGTAAAAGCAATTAATGGTGTTGATTCTACAAAATTGAAAATCAAAAACAAATTTAACAATTAAAATTAAAAAATTATGGCAAATGTTACGCCTACTTTCGGTTCGATTAAACCGTCTCAGAAGCAACAAGCTCTAGACACGAACTACTTAAACTTTACAGATCCTACTAATGCGGATTTTGTATCTTTTGCTCAACAATATTTACCTGAAATCTACGAACAAGAAGTAGAGCGTTACGGAAACAGAACTCTTTCTGGATTCTTACGTATGGTTGGAGCTGAAATGCCAATGGCTTCTGATCAAGTTATCTGGTCAGAACAAAATAGATTACACGTTGCTTACACAGGAGTAAATGTAGTTAGCGCTGCTGGTAATACTTTATTGATCGAATCTGATTTAACTCCTGCTACTGCTGATGCGTATGTTGCTAACGTTATTTCTAAAAATCAAACTATTGTTATTATGAACCCTGCTACAGGATTAGAAGTAAAAGCTATTGTTACTCTTTCTGGAGCTAATAATACTTCTTCTGATGCTGCAAATGGTGCTTTAACTGTTGCTCCATATACTGCTGCTACATTAGCTGCTGCTGGATTTACAGACGGAATGGATGATTTAAAAATCTTCGTTTACGGTTCTGAATATGCTAAAGGTTCTACTTTAGTAAATGATGATTATACTAGCATTACACCTACATTCACTCAATTCTCTAACTCTCCTATTATTATCCGTAATAAATATGTAGTTAATGGATCTGATACTGCTCAGATTGGATGGGTTGAAATTGCTACTGAAGATGGAGCTGACGGGTACATGTGGTACTTAAAAGCAGAATCTGAAACAAGATTACGTTTTGAAGATTATCTTGAAATGTCAGTTGTTGAGGGTGAATTAGCCGCTGCTGGATCTGCTGCTTTAACAGCTGGTAAAAAAGGAACTGAAGGTTTCTTTGCTGCTGTTCAAGATAGAGGTAATGTATTGAATAACTTCTCTGCTGCTTCTGGATTAGTTGAATTTGATTCAATCTTGAAAAACTTAGATACTCAAGGAGCTATCGAAGAAAATATGTTATTCTTAAACCGTCAAACATCTCTTGACTTTGATGATATGCTTGCTGCATTATCTTCTGGAGCCGCTGGTGGGGTTGCTTACGGTTTGTTTGAAAACTCTGAAGAAATGGCTTTGAACTTAGGATTCTCTGGATTCAGAAGAGGTTCTTACGATTTCTACAAAACTGACTGGAAATACTTAAACGATGCATCTACTCGTGGAGCTGTTGCAAATTCTGGTATTGATGGTGTACTTGTTCCTGCTGGAACTTCTACAGTTTACGATCAAATTTTAGGAACAAATATCCGTAGACCATTCTTACACGTACGTTATAGAGCTTCACAAGCTGATGACAGAAGAATGAAATCATGGGTACTTGGATCTGTTGGTGGAGCATATACATCTGATCTTGATGCAATGGAGGTAAACTTCTTGTCTGAAAGATGTTTATGTGTTCAAGGAGCTAATAACTTCGTGTTATTCACTTCAGTAGTATAATCTACACAAGTATTGTAAATCTTACCCCTGTTGAAACTACGGGGGTAATTTTTACCTTTTAAAAATTAATTAATTATATTATATCATGTCAAAAACAAAAAATACGCAGTTAGAAAATTGGGAAGTAAAAGATAGAACTTATATCTTAAATGGGTCACATAGTCCATTAACATATACAATCTCTTCCAGACACTCTAGAAGATTTCCTCTATTATGGTTTGATGAGGAAACTAAAGATCAAAAAGAATTAAGGTATGCAACAAATCAGAATAGTCCATTTGTTGAAGAACAGAAGGGAGAAGCTACTCTTGGGCATATCATGTTTAGAAATGGGGTATTAACCGTTTCGAAAGAAAAACAAAACTTACAAAAATTATTATCTATTTATCACCCAATGCTAAATAAAAAGTATCGAGAATTTGATGCTGTTGTTGTAGCGGTAAATGAATTAGACACTTTAGAATTACAAGTAGAGGCAATGACAGCTGCAATGGCAATGGACGTTGATCAAGCAGAAGCGGTTTTAAGAGTTGAGCTTGGATCTAAGGTATCAAAGATGACTTCTAAGGAGATAAAAAGAGATTTACTATTATACGCTAGAAACAATCCAGAATTGTTCTTAGATTTGGCTAATGACGAAAATATACAACTTCGTAATTTTGCTATCAAAGCTTGTGAAGCAAACATTATAAAATTATCACAAGATCAACGTGATTTTAAATGGGCTTCTAACGGCAAAAAATTAATGACAGTTCCATTTGATGAAAATCCATACTCAGCAATGGCTTCATTTTTCAAGACAGATGAAGGAATAGAAATATACCAATCTATTGAGAAAAAATTCCAATAATACGTAATACTAATATATAGGTAGTTATTGTAATTAGCGTTACAGTAACTGCCTAAATATTATAATAAATACACAAGATGGCAATAAATATAAATACAGTTTACAAAACGGTTCTATTAATACTAAACAAAGAGCAGCGTGGATATATGACTCCACAAGAGTTCAATAGTATTGCTACCCAAGTCCAATTAGAAATATTCGAAAAGTATTTTGATGATCTAAATCAACAATTAAGAGTAGCACAAACTGATTTTGATTATGCTGACCGTGTTGCCAATATTGATGAAAAAATAGAGGTATTTAAAACTTTTGGCAATGCTACTTATACAGTCAGTGGCGCTTTAAAATATTTTTTATTACCTACAGTTGACGCTTATGCGGATCCAGTTAGCTTCTATAGGCTTGGATCTGTGGTATATACAAATGACTTTAATAGCCAGATAGAACTTGAAAGACTACAACGTAGTGAGTTTTATTATATACAAAATTCTCCTTTAACAGCATCGACAAAAACATACCCAACTTATTTATACGAAAACAATAAACTATTTGTTGCTCCTACAAGTATAACTAGTAACATCGCTGTTAACTACGTTAGAAAGCCAAAAGATCCAATATGGGGTTTTACTGTTGGAGGTCTTGGGCAATATGTATACAACGATATTCCTTATGATGTAGTAGATGAACCTACTGGCTCAAGAGACTTTGAATTGAATGGATCAGAACAAACATTAGTTATAACAAAAATATTATTATATGCTGGTATAGTTATAAACGACCCAACTATAATTCAAGTAGCATCACAACAAGCACAAGCAGAAGATATTAATTCAAAAAGCTAAATAGAACATGGCAATCCCAAATGGAGGTTTAATTACCGAAACAAATAGACAATATTACGAAGGTGCTCAAAGTTTTGTTTTAACTGAAGCAAGTAGTTATACTGTTACATTTAATACAGATTTAGTGTTTGGTAGTTACGATCCAAGTATTGCCGAATATTCTTTAAACAATTTTAAATTATATCTAAGCCCAAGTGGTTTTCCGGGAACTTATGATGAGTTCATTGGGGAATATAGTGTAATTGGTAATACTATTACATTTGACCCGATTCCGGTTTCTGGTATAATTGTTGTTCAATTAAAGAAAATAGACGGAGGACTTTACGGGGATAGAGATGCTTATGGAACTGCTGTTGAACAAAACTATGGCGATTACTCATATATATCTTTGAACGACGTTGTTAATAATTTCTACGTTGCTTATGTTGGCGCCGGAAAATTAATACCAAGTATAAAGAAAACAGATTTGTTATTCCATGCTAAACGTGGATTACAAGAATTTAGTTACGATACTCTTAGAAGTGAGAAGTCTCAAGAACTAACAGTGCCACATTCATTAAGTGTTGTGTTACCTCAAGACTACGTTAACTATGTTAAAGTATCATGGGTAGATAAACAAGGCGTTAAGCATCCTATATATCCAGCAAACAACTTAACCATCAATCCTGGCGAAATGCCAATACAGGATGCTGCTGGAGTTGAAATACAAGACAACTTTAATGAAAATATTGAAGGCACATCGATTATAGAAGAAAGATGGAGAAAAGCAAAAGACAGTTTAATATACGATAGTAATAGCAGCCCAGACTTTAACAATACATTATATAATGAAGGAACTTACGGATTAGGAGAAAGATACGGTCTAGATCCACAATATGCACAAAGGAATGGCTGGTTTACTATAAACAATAGGGAAGGTAAAATGTCTTTCTCTAGTGACTTGGTTGATAAGCTAATTATATTAGAATATATATCAGACAACTTAGCTTATGACGGAGATGCTAGATTACCTAAAATGGCTGAAGATGCAATGTATGCTTATATATCTCATGCTGTTATTTCAACTCGATCAAATTACCCAGAGTATTTGGTACAAAGATTAAATAAAGAAAAATGGTCTAAGCTAAGAAACGCTAAAATACGTTTGTCAAATATAAAAATAGAAGAGATTACTCAAGTAATGAGAGGCAAATCTAAATGGATTAAACACTAAAATATAATGGCGGAAATAAAAAATAATTTTCTACAGGCTAAAATGAACCAGGATATTGATGATAGGCTATTGCCTAATGGTCAATATAGAACTGCACTAAATATGCAAATAAGCCGCTCAGAAGGGGCCAATGTAGGAACGTTGCAAAATGTATTAGGAAATGAATTAGTTATTAGTTTTAGAGAGTTAACAGAAGTAGAGGGCTTAGAAAGTATAGGTTATTATTGCGATGAAAACAGTAATAATATATACTTTTTTTTAACTGATTATACTAATTCACCTGGCCCAATGGTTTATAATCCTTTGGCAAAGAATTATATTTATGTATTGAACGCTTTAACGGGTGATGTAGTAAGATTAGTAGAAGGAGCATTTTTAAATTTTTCAACTACAAATAGAATAACAGGTGTAAACTTATTGGAAAAATTATTATTCTGGACTGACAATAGAAATCAACCTAGAAAAATAAATGTATTATTAGCTAATCCTCAAAATATAGTTGTTCCAAATTATTATACTTCAGAAGCGCAGCTATCAGTAGCAAAACTAAATCCGTATTTACCAATAGAATTATACAAAGAAAGTTCTGTAGATGGTTCATACGAAACCACAATGTACGATGTTTCTAGTCAATACTTGCCTGGTGGCGGAGGAGAGGCTGTTGTTAATGGAGCAACCACCGCAAATGCTGCTTTTGTTATAGATCTACCATTAGTAGACTTTATAATTCCAGGGCAGATATTAACAGGCACTGGAATACCTGTGGGTACAAAAGTATTATCTTATGATGATTTAACACTTGCCGTAACAGCAACAGAGTTGTTAACTTTAGCAGACAATGCTACTATAACCTTTAATGGTAACTCGTATTACAATCCAAACTATGTTGGTGACCCAACGTATTTAGAAGATAAATTTGTTAGGTTTAGTTATAGATTTAGATTTGATGACGGCGAATATTCTATATTCTCTCCATTTACTCAAGCTGCGTACATACCAAAACAAGATGGTTATTTCCAGTATTTTCAAGGGCCATCAGCCGAACCGCTAAAAGACGATGAGAACAGTGCGTTGAGAAGTACTATAGTTGGATTTATGCAGAATAAAGCTAACCAGATTAAACTTAGAATAACTTTACCATGTCCAGCTGATGAATTGTTAGATACATTTAAAATAACATCGTTAGATATATTATACAAAGAAGATGATGAACTCGCTGTCGCGGTTATAGATACGATGTTAACGGAAACGATAGCGGCTCAAGCAGGTGCATCAACAATATATGAATATGATTATCAATCAAAATCACCATCAAAAACATTACCAGAAAGAGACTTAATAAGAGTTTACGATAGAACGCCTATCAAAGCTTTGGGTCAAGAAATTATAAGTAACAGAATAGTATATAGTAATTACCAAGATAAAGCAACATACCCGCAATATTTAAACTACAATGTTGGATATGGCATTAAATATAATTTTGGCTTTTTAGAAGGAGAAGGAACAAGCGTGATTGAATATCCTAATCACTCTATAAAAGAAAATAGAAATTATCAAGTAGGAGTTGTTCTGTCAGACTTATTTGGTAGACAATCAGGTGTAATACTTTCAAATAGTTTTTCTTCAAATGATATAGATTTTGGTGGAGCATCACTATATATACCATATAGAGAATTTGATGATACATTTAATTCAGATGTGTGGACAGGAAACTCGTTAAAGGTTTTATTCAATGAAATAATTCCAAATGATGTACCAGATGAAAGTACAGGTTGGCCAGGTTTATATAATGGAGATAAAGACTCTGCTTTATATAATCCACTTGGATGGTATTCATACAAGATAGTTGTTAAACAAATGGAACAAGAATACTATAATGTATATTTACCAGGTTTGATGGCTGCTTATCCAGAGGATTTAACCGAAGAATTAGGAAAAACATCTCATGTTGTTCTTATAAATGATAATATAAACAAAGTGCCTAGAGACTTGTCAGAAGTAGGGCCCAGTCAATTACAATTTAGAAGTAGTGTTAAATTATACGGAAGAGTAGTCAATATAGACGAAACTGTTGGCCCTCCGGTATATAGTAATGTACAATATTACCCAGGTAATTCATTTGCATTTGCTAGTACTATATCCACAGTTAATGCTCTATTCGGAGTAACTGATCCATTACCTTCTGGATATAGTAATTTTTATCAGGTTGATTCAAATCCATTAATAGCTAGAATATCTACCGCAGATCAAATGGGTATTGCCGGTGGTTCAATTATATTGGCTGTAATGGAAACAGAAGCAGTTGAGTCTAAATTAGATTTATACTGGGAGACTAGTACTGTAGGATTGATTGAAGAATTAAATACAGCTATTTTAGAAGGAACTACTGGAGCTGCCGCTATAGACAACTTTATATATACGCATAATGAATCGATGGGTTTAAATACATTTATAACAACTGAGTTTTATCCAGTGGATATAAATGACGTTCATATAGACTCTACAATAACAATGACTGTAAAAGATTTAGCAAATATAGATAGAACTGCTAATTTCGAGTTAGTTACTATTGAAAGCGCTCTTAATACTTATAAAATAAAAACAAGTAGCTATTTCTACTATGGTTACGGCGCTACTTTGAACGAAGCTTACAACTTTAAATTTACAATAGTATCAGGTGGTATAATATCTGTTATAACTAAGCAAGGAGTATTAACAAATATAAATCCTACTATAACATTACAAACGCCGCCAGACCCAACGTACCCATCAGGAGCAATTGATATTTGTAAATTCACAGGAACTAATGGATCAAATGCGTTAGGTTTAAAACAAGAAAAAGATTTAATATATAGTATATTCTCACAAGAAAGAATATCCCCATCTCCTAGTCCAGTAACTAATTTTACAATAACTAATAATGCTAACTTCCCTAATAAGCGAGGTGATTTACAAGATTTAACTCAATCAGCTTTAGGGATATATGAAATTGTTGTTAAAATAACAGATGCTGGTGGATTAACTGCAGTACATGCCCCTATAACAGTTGAATTTACAGCATAATATACCTGGTATACACTAAATTACACAATAAACAAGTAATAATAAAATTATGGCTACTCAAATAGAAGTTAAATACTTTAATACATTCTTTTTAAAGAAAACATTAACTCCATCAGGAATACCTATTTGGAATGGATCTTTTGGCATTCCTGTTGAATTAGGTGGATGGCCAAACTCAAGTGTATATACAGGCGACACTGGCAACTGGATAATAGAAGAATCAAGAATACAAGGAGGTTATAATAATACATCTGTTGGTTACGGAGCTAAAGCTTATATAACTGAAGAAGATACATTTGCTTCCGTTAAATTCAATGGACTTATATATTCAGGTATATTCAATTCTAGAACCGGTGTTAATAAAACAAATCAGTTTTCAGTTGGCGAAAATATTACAAAGAGTGTAGATCCAGCTAATGGATCAATACAAAAGTTATATGCTGAAGATACTAACTTAACAATATTCCAAGAATTAAAAGTTAGTAGAGCATTGATAGATAAAGATGCAATATACTCAGCAGAAGGAGGAGGAACAGTTACATCTTCAGAAGCAGTGATTGGTCAGGTACAAGCTTATGCTGGTAACTACGGAATAAGTAGAGATCCAGATAGTTTTGCTGTTTATGGTTATCGTAAATACTTTACTGATAAAAATAGAAATGCTGTGTTACGTTTATCGCAAGATGGTATTACTGAAATATCAGAATACGGAATGGTTGATTTCTTTAGAGATGAATTTAATACTATAAATTCACCTATATATGGAGACGGTTTAATTGTAGGCGGATGGGACATATATAATAAACAATATGTTTTATCTTTACAAGACAGTAGTCCGGATAGCTTGAGTCCTTATCAAACTTTATCTTTTGATGAGCAAGTATCTGGGTTTACAAGTTTCTTTAGTTATAAGCCATCACATATATTCAGTTTAAGAAATAAATTTTATACATTATATAATGGAGCATTGTGGGAACACTATAGTCCAAACGTATTGAGAAATACCTTCTATGATGAAGTATTTAAGTCTTCTATAGTATTTGTATTCAATGAAGAACCAAGCTTGATTAAAACGTTTAAAACAGTCAATTATGAAGGTTCAAACGGATGGCAGATTAATTACTTTTCTTCTGGCTTTACAGGAACAGATTATTTGAATGGAGTACAGACAAATTGGCAAGATACTACCGCATTGGTAAGAAGTTATACGGAAGGCGCATACGACGATTACGGAAATGAATTTGGCGATCTGACCCATTTAATACCGCCTTTGAATAGAGCAGGTTTTGATAGAAAAGAAAA
>Ga0196901_1001021_pt1 | contig 14387 bp, 19 predicted proteins | sample CB_VirMetaG_FD_169099 | JGI IMG/M metagenome (GOLD analysis project Ga0196901, IMG submission 169099) | Freshwater to marine saline gradient viral communities from Chesapeake Bay - CB_1504_1 Viral MetaG (v3) (version 3) | ecosystem: Environmental > Aquatic > Marine > Coastal | place: USA... | reverse complement strand
TCAAACGGTGAGTGCTTAAGCACTCACCGTACATCATTGTACAATAATAATCAACAGGAGATTCACCATGGCATCAGCCAAGCAAAAGAAAGCACAGAAGGAAAGCATGATCCGCACACTGGACAAGATGGCGGCACAAGACGGTGGCATGGGTGTCATTGCAAAGTGGTACGAAGATGCAATCGCGCCCAAGCAAGATACAGAAGTGTTTGTGTACGGTGAAGACGAATCAACCACCAATGAGTGATGACAAAGTACAACAATTGGATACCCTTATTTCGCAACAATTTAAAGCGTTCATACAGGGTGTGCACAAGGCGGTGCGAGACAGTGACATCACATACGCTGAATTGAATGCAATGTCAACCAACCAAGCATTCGTTGATGGCATTGAGATGTATTTCGGTAATGTTGAGTACCCTTCCAAGTTCGTCGCTCAGATGATCATCCAACGACAATGACCACACAGGCCGTCACAGCGGAAGACCGTGAGATAATCGCAACACTGTTGATCGAATTATCTCACAAGTATGGTGGAGCGTTGGTGTACCGTGAGATAAAGACATGGTGCAAACACGTTGAGGAGTCTGTGATGGAGAACAACCGCGAAGAAGCAATCGCTCTGCAAGAGTGGATCAAGATGAACGATGAGACTGTACATTGAAGCTGATTACAAGAATGGAAGCACTATGCAGTGGCGCCAAACGGTTCTACACTGGCAAGATGTGTCTGAACGGTCATACTGTTGAACGGTACACAAGCACAACAGAGTGTGTTGAGTGTAGTCGAGTCGCTCACCGTACCTACTATCAAGCCAAGAAGATTCGAAAGGAGACTGGTGAGGCTCAAATAGTGACAGCAGCTGCAGCAAAGTACCACGTTTGGGATAAAAAGTGAATCCACAATTCTCAGTACTGCCACACCAACGTGAGTTCTTGGAGGATACCGACACCCGCTTTCTCGCACTGGTTGCTGGTTATGGGTCAGGAAAGACTCACGCATTCTGTCTGAAGGGTATAATGATGGCGTGGTTGAACGCTGGACACAAAGGGTGTCTGATGGAGCCAACCAACGCGATGGCTGCAGACGTTCTGATTCCCGACTTTATAGATTTGTTAAACGAGTATCAAATACCGTACTCATACCGTGCATCACCCTATCCAACGTTCCAACTGATGTTCGAGGACGGGGTCAGTACGGTGTACATACGGTCCGCAGAGAACTACAAAAGGTTGGCCGGTCTTAACCTCGCGTGGTTTGGTGTTGACGAAGCTGACACAATCAACAAGAGTGTTGCGATCAAGATGTGGAGACTGTTGCAATCACGGTTACGAGCGAAGGATGCGAATCATATCCAAGGGTTCACAACATCAACGCCTGAGGGTTTCAACTTTTTGTGGCAATACTTTGTCCAAGATGTAGAGGAGGCGGGGCGCGAAGGCAAGACGATGGACGACCGTCGTATCATTCATGCACGTACAGCAGACAACCCATTCTTGGATGATGATTTCATTCCATCGTTGATACGCAACTACCCAGCCAACCTGATCACATCGTACTTGGACGGACAGTTCACCAACCTGAACACAGGCACAGTGTACTACAGTTTCGACCGTTCGCTCAATCACAGTGATCTGACAGTGGCGGATTGTGACGACGTTGCCCACCGTATCCTCGAACCACTACACATTGGGATGGACTTCAACGTTGGAAAGTGTTGCGCGATCGTTCATGTGTTGCGTGAGAAGGTTGTAGATCGCGCCATGCTACAAACCCAAGAAAAATATCTTAACCCGGTTAATGAGTCAACACTGGACAGGATCTACCCTGTAGCGGTTGATGAGATAACGGACATCAAGAACACTGAGGCAATGATCGATGAGATCAAGCTTCGGTACCCTGATTGGGCAAAGCGTGAGATCACAATCTACCCTGATGCATCATCTCGTGCGGAAAAGACCAACGCTTCCACCACAGACCTGCGTATGTTGAAGAAAGCGTTCAACGTCAAGGCACTTACAAAGAACCCGTTTGTCAAAGACAGGGTCAATTCCATGAACGGAATGTTCTGCAACGGGGAAGACAACAGACGTTATCTCGTAAATACCCATAAATGCCCAAAGTACACCACGGCGCTGGAAACCCAAGCGTATACCGATGCTGGTATTCCTGATAAGGAGCATGACCAGGATCACCCCGTTGACGCAGCGGGGTACTTTATATGGAAGAGGTTCCCACTGAAGAGACAAAACAGAAAGTTGAGGATTGTTGGAATATGACTACCGCATTTGATAGCTTTGACCCCGACAACATCCGACTGGAAGACGTTCAGGAGTTTACCAAACGCAATGGTACTCGTGCACCGATGAGGTTTGCCAAGACCATAACCGAAAATCGTAAGTTGCGTGAACAACACAAGCGCACATTTGCTCGTGTTGGCAACAAACCCAGCAGAACTCCTCGCGAACAGGATAGCTACGAAGAGGCTACGGCTTGGTTATCTGTTGAGCGCGATGAGACAAATCACACAGTGCGTGACACCATGATAATGCAATACTTTACTGAGTTGTTCAAGCCAACCAAGGTTGCTCGAAAGAAGGTTGACAACACTTGGACGATTCGTGACATACCAAACAGCCGAAATCAAATAAATACGAAATTGAAGGAGATCCTCGATGCCAATTGATTCAAAACATCCTGAGTACGCACCAGAGATGGCCCAAAAGACTGTCGATGCGTACAAGGGCGATGTTCTTGATTATGTTGAGCGTCTCGAAGCGCAAACAAATGAAGATTACAACAAATACCGCAACCGTGGTGTGTACTACAACGTAACAAAGAAGACAACAGAGGCGATGATCGGTGCAGCTCTACGAAAAGAGTTCGTAACTGATGTGCCAGATGCTCACGTTTCGGAAAACCAAACACTTTCTGAGCTCGTCAGCATGGTTCTGCGTTCTGTTTTGCTTCAAGGTCGCTGTGGAATCTTGGTTGACTGGTGTGATAACAACGATACCCCAAAGATTATCGCTTACGATAGGGGCAGCATTGTCAATTGGCGTTCCGATATGTCTATGATTGTGTTGGAAGAGATGACCTATCAGGAAAAAGCCGACGACCCATATGTGCTGGAGGAGATTCTTCAGTACCGTGAGTGTTTCATCGACGAAGAAACGGGCAACTACATGGTCCGCCTGTGGCAACAAGACGGAGCACACCCTGGCAACAAGTCAAAGTTTGTTGTTATTGAAGAAACAACGCCAACCAGACGAGGGGAGCCTCTCAAGAAAGTTCCATTCACGTTTGCAACACCATTCGACACAACAGAAACATCTTACAACCCAGTTCTTTTGAACCTCGCACAGATTAACCTGTCGCACTTTCGTTCAACTGTCGACTTGGAGCATGGGTGTCACTTCACAGCGATACCACAGCCTTGGGTTGTTGGTGAGTTCACTGAAGACATGGGTGGAGCGATTCCAGTAGGAGCATCTTCACCTTGGTTGTTGGAAGTTGGTTCCAGTACTGGCTATTTGGAGTTCACTGGCGCAGGTTTGGATAAACTGGAAGAGCGCCTCAAGAGCAAAGAGGCACAAATGGCATCTTTGGGAACCCAACTATTGACTCTTGCTGGTGTTGAATCGGCGGATGCTCTGCGAATGCGATCCAGTGCGTTGACAGCAACCCTCAACAACGTTGTAGGTGCAGTTGAGTCGGCAATGCAGCAGACCCTTACAATGTACAAGTATTGGTTGGGTGAAGACAGTGAAGCACAGTTCGAGATGAACCGCGACTACTCTGCCAAGGTACTTTCTCCACAAGAGATGTCTGGTTTGATGAACTTGTACCTTGCTGGAACGATATCACAAGAGACGTTCCTTGAGAATATGTTCGAAGGTGAGATTGCACCAGCCGTTGAGGAAGAACTGGCAAGGCTCCGTGGTGAGAGTGTTGCCAGCGAGCAAGAAGAACCTGAGATTGAAGAGGAACAGGAATGAGACAAGTCCAAGGGAAAGTTCGTACACAGATTAAACGAACATCACGAGCAGGTGGTGAGTCATTATTCGGCAAGTCAGTTGGTCTCGGCCGTGGCAAAAGGATCATGGCACAACCAAATCGAACACCTCGTGGTCAACACCGGGCTGTTTATTAATAAATAACCCAGAAGTATAAATACAATTCTGGTGGGGTCCTTTTCAAAGCGGGCTCCATTGAAATATCGCGTAGGTTTATTCCTGTGGAATATACTGGTATTACGCATCAATTAACTCGGTGAGGTAATTATGGCTTTGGAATTGAAGGTAACTGAAGTGCCGGAAGGCATGGAAGAGATTTACATTGAGAGTGACGACGGTGGTTTTGTTCTGGACGTAGACGGTGTTGTTTCAACATCTGAACTCGAGGCAGCCCTGTCAGAAGCGAAGACCGCAAAACAGAAGGCCAATGAGTTTCGTACAAACAACATAAAGTTGACGAAGCAAGTTGAACAGCTGGGTCTTAAAGGATTGACCAGTGGTGAATCCACAGGAGCAAACGAAGAGCAAGTACAAGCTCTTATTGAGGACGCAGTGTCCGATATGAGAATTAAACTTGACGGGTTTGAAACTGAAAAGAACGCTTTACAGTCACAGCTTGAGGAAGTTGTTTTGTCCGACAGAGTAAAGGACATCGCTATTCAACACGGTGTGTTTGAAAGTGCGCTTCCAGATATCGTATCACGTGCTCGCACGGTGTTTACGGTAAAGGATGGAAAACCTGTTCCTCTTGATAAGAAGAGCAGAGACGAAGACGGTAATGTGCTGAATCCGGAGAGCTGGTTAAAGAAGCTCCAAGATGATGCAACACACCTGTTCAAGCCATCCAATGGATCGGGAGCAACTCGCCCAAATGGAAATGGCCGACAAAGTGGTATGCGCGAACAAGCAAATCGCAAGTCGACCGACAAAATCGCTGATGGTTTGAAGAATCGAGCTGGCAGTGGTAAAACAGCAAAACAAGTAATGTAAACAACAGGAACCTATTACCATGGCATCTATTACACTTGCAGAAGCATCAAAACTGTCTCTTGACGACCTCGTAACCGGAGTCATCGAAGCAATCGTTGATGTAAACCCAATCTACTACGCCCTTCCTTTCCAGGATATTCAGGGTAACGCCAAGACTTATAACCGTGAGAACACTTTGGGTGATTCACAGGTTGCAGGTATCGACGGCACAATCCTTGCGAAGGCAGCTCCTTCTTACACCAAAGTAACCAGCAACCTGACCACAATCATCGGCGACGCCGAAGTGAACGGTCTACTGCAGGCACAGCAAATTGGTGGAGACATCACCTCTCAGAACATCGCTTCCAAAGCGAAGTCTGTAGGTCGTCACTATCAGTACCTGATGTTTGAAGGTGTGGCGGACGGCGTCAGCACTCCTGGCTCCCACGTGTTCCCAACATCACCACGTTTCCCAACTGATGACAACAACTTCGATGGCATGCGTGTCCTTGTAGAAGGCATTGGTGGTAATCAGGTCAAGAAAGCATCAGGCCCTTTGTCGTTTGAAGACCTTGACGCTATCCTGAACGAAGTCAAGTCCAAGGATGGTCACGTTGATGCACTTTGCATGAACGATCGTGAGATCACAAAGCTACGTGCACTTGAGCGTGGGCTTGGTGGTACTTACCTGACTGAAGTTCAGAACACAGATTTCGGTGGCAACATGTACCTGTATGCTGGCGTTCCAATCTACCGTTCTGAGTGGATCCCAACCGACATCGACAACAACCTTGGTACTGGTTCAGCAACCGACTCTGTCGTGTACGCGTTGAACTTCGACTCTGGTGCTGAGCGAGATGGTATTGCCGGTCTTACTTCATATGAAAATATGGGTATCAACGTTCAGAACGTTGGTGCATCTGAGACCAAGGACAACCACATCTGGCGTGTTAAGTTCTACTCTTCTTTCGCAATGTACAGCTCTTTGGCTGTCGCAATGCTGACTGAGGTTGACGGTTCATAATATACCGTTTTCTTGGAGTAATTGAGAAATGGGGATGGCTTGCGCTGTCCCCATGGCTCGCACAGAACTTTATAACCCCTGCCGATGGAGGTAACTGAATGGCAACCCCAGGTGTATTCGATTTCGATGACGAACTTGGTGGAACAGAAGCCAACAGCTACGTTCCACTCGCATCCTTTGTGCAAGCAGAAACCAACCAACTGATCGTTGGTGCGGATGACTACTTTGCACTACATCCCAAGAATTCCTTGTGGACATCTCTGTCTACGTCTGAAAAGGAGTCCTTTCTCGTACGCGCGACGACTCGACTTGATATGGAGACATACAGTGGTCGAATGGCAAACACGAATCAACGGCTACAATGGCCTCGTACGTGGATCGTAGACCGTAACTTCGAACAAGATCAAGATTTCTTGGAGTTCGCAGACGGCAACTATTACCAAAGTGACAAATACCAACCACTTCCACTGGCTTACGCTACATTTGAGATGGCGTTGTTCTATGTCGAAGAGTGGAAGGAAGAATCTGAGTTCTTTTCTCGCAGAGACCAAGAGCGAATGGAATCCGTGACAATCGGACCACTGAGCGGTTCTTTGCGCAAGTGGAAAGAAGAGAAATTACCAGACCCCGTCCGCAGACTGTTGATAGCAATCGGCCCAGGCGCATGGAGGGGATCAAGACCACCACGCATCGTTCGTTAAACCGTTAAATAGAGTATGATATGAAAAATGAAAATGAGCCGATACGGCATAGGTACATACAAGAATTTAAGACATCAGATATGCCACTTGCAACGTTCTTGAGATACTCAGGATACAAATGCACAGAGGTGCGCAAAGTGGATGACAGACGCGCCGAGTTCGTATTTGATAAAGTGGACAAGCAAGACTTGGACGACTTCAATAGCGACAAGACTTGCGTTGAGCCGAAGATGTACACAGCAATTATGAGACAACAAAACCGTGCCGCACGTCGCGTTGTCCAACAATAACGGGAACGAGAATGGGTATTGCAGCAGAACTTAACATTTCAATCAATCAGGGCAGCACGTTCTCGATGACATCTACTGTCAACGATTCGAATGGCGACCCAATCGATTTAACCTCCGCAACAATCAGTTCAATGATCCGACAAAATGTTGGTGACGCTTCTCCAGCTGCCACATTTGATGTTGTTGGTACGGACTTGGCGAATGGCCAATTTGAAATTCGTCTTGAACCTGCGGTGACAGCTGCATTGTCCTTCTCCGGCAACATTGCTGTGTGGGATCTTGACATAGAATATTCTCCAACTGAAGTCGACACAGTATTCTTCGGCCGAGTGACCCTCAACAGAGAGGTTACACGGTAATGGCTGATTACACAGTTGAGGTAATTGAAGAAAATGTAGAGGTTGTTATTACGACCGGCCTACAGGGGCCTCAGGGTTCTGTTTCCAGTGGTGTGCTTGACGACCTTTCAGATGTTACAATCACAACCGCCGCTGATGGAGAGGTATTAACATACAACTCAACTTCTGGTGATTGGGAAAACGCGACTGGTGACTTTGCACCCACCATCCACACTCACGTCAAAGCAGACATCACAGATTTCAGTGACGGTGATTACGCCACAGCTGTCCACACTCACGTCAAAGCAGACATCACAGATTTCAGTGACGGTGATTATGCAGATGCAGCACAGGGCGCACTTGCTGATTCTGCTCTACAAGACATAACTGCAGAATCCATCAAAGATCTCAGTGACGTGTATAGCTCCATGACCCCAGTTGATGGTCAAGTTCTCACATACGACACCACCAACGGTTGGCAAGCAGAAAACTCACTGACTGGTGTAACAGATCACACACTGCTGACGAATATTGGCACCAACACACACGCTCAACTCGACTCTCACGTTGCGTCCACATCGAATCCTCACAGTGTTACGGCTACACAAGTTGGACTTGGGAATGTAGACAATACCTCTGATGCTGACAAGCCTGTGAGCACAGATCAACAGACAGAGATTGACACAAAAGAAGATTCGTTTGCCAAGAACACTGCGTTCAACAAAGACTTCGGGGCGATCAGTGGCACAGTAACGCAAGGTGACGACTCACGGTTGAGCGATGCCCGTACTCCAACTGCTCACACTCACGTCAAAGCAGACATCACAGATTTCAGTGACGGTGATTACGCAACAGCAGCTCAGGGAACAACTGCCGACAGTGCTGTTCAACCATCTGACAATGTAAGTGATCTTACAAACGATGCGAACTATCAAGCGCGAGTAGTTCCAAGCACAACAAACGACTTCGCAGCATTGGATGCAAACGGAGACATCATTGATGGTGGATCACAGGCATCGGATTTTGCAACAGCGGCACAAGGTGCAACAGCGGATAGCGCACTACAGGATATCACATCTGAATCCATCAAAGATCTCAGTGACGTGTATAGCTCCATGACCCCAGTTGATGGTCAGGCGTTGATGTTTGATACAACAAATGGGTGGCAAGCAGAAACGCTCCCATCTGGTGTAACCGATCACACACTTCTATCAAACATTGGTACGAACACTCACGCTCAGATCGACACACACATCGCTGATACAGCCAACCCACACAGTGTTACAAAAGCACAGGTTGGATTAACAGATGTGGATGATACATCTGATGCGGATAAGCCTATAAGCACGGCAACCCAAACAGCTTTGGATGGTAAAGCCACTTCTGCTCAGGGTGCACTTGCTGATTCTGCGATGCAAGATCTGGTCGATGATGTATCTCCTCAGCTTGGTGCGGCCCTTGACTTGAACGGCAACGACATTCAAGGTACCGGAAATGTTGACATTTTCGGTTCTGTCAACTCAACAACGGCTGTGGTTTCGACAGGAACAACTCTCAACACCCACGGCGTTAAGACTGACACAACAATGACCGTCAAGGAGCTCGCCTCACACGGTGTAACTCCAACAACTGGGTACGGACACGTCTACGCGAAAACAGACGGCAAACTGTATTTCAAGAATGACTCAGCAGTAGAAACAGAATTGACTGCTACGGGAAGTAGCGTTGCAGAACTATCCGATCTTTCAGACGTCAACACATCCACCCCTACGAACCGATTTGTATTGGTTGCAGATGGTGTTGATTTTGAATCCAGATTGCTTGTTGAAAATGATATCAGCAACCTTGGCGATTACATTTCAGATGTTGTAAACGACTCGGCACCTGCACTTGGTGGTGATCTGAACGTTAATGGTAACTCAATCGTCTCTGTAACAGCAAACGAAGATATTCCCATCACACCAAATGGAACGGGTAGTATTGTTCTCGATGGACTTAATTGGCCTCAAGCAGATGGGACAGCAAACTACGTACTGGAAACAGACGGAGCAGGACAACTGTCTTGGGTTGCTCAATCTGCTGGTGTTACAGATCACACAGGTCTATCGAACATCGGTACAAACACTCACGCCCAGATCGACACACACATAGCTGACGCAACGCTTCATTTTACACAAGCAAGCATTTCAATCACCGAATCACAGATCTCTGACTTCGGCACATATGAGCCAGCGTTCTCAAAGAATACAGCATTCAATAAAAACTTTGGTGCAATCACCGGTACGGTAACAGAGGGAGACGACGCGCGGTTAAGTGATGCACGCACCCCAACGGCACACACTCACGTCAAGGCAGACGTTACTGATTTCTCGGACGGAGATTATGCAACTGCGGCACAAGGCACAGCAGCCGACAGTGCCACCCAACCATCTGATAACATAAGCACACTTACAAATGATTCAGGATATCTGTCAAGTGTAATTGCTTCCGATGTTGATGCAGAGGCATCAACAGACGGCCACGTATTGACAAGCGATGGAGCAGGAAATGCAGCATGGGAAGCAGTCGCTGGCGGTGGCGGCGGTGCGAATGAACTGTCCGATCTCTCTGACGTCAACACATCCACTCCAACAAACAGAAACGTATTGGTAGCAGATGGTGTGGACTTCGAGTCACGAGCACTTGTTGAAGCAGACATAAGCGATCTCGGGTCTTACATCACAGCAAGCTCATCCGACACATTAACAAACAAGACCTTCGACGCGAATGGAACTGGCAACAGCCTGAGCAACGTTGATGTTGCTGATCTTGCAAACGGTACTGACGGTGAACTGATCACATGGAGTGCAGCGGGAGTTGCAACAACGGTAGCTACTGGAACCGCCACTCACGTATTGACATCCAATGGTGCAGGCGCAGCCCCAACATTCCAAGCTGCTGCTGGTGGTGGCCTGACACAATTTGATAATGATGTTGACGGGCAGGGGTATGAATTGTCAGATGTAACGCTACCTCTGACAATGAACAACCAAACCGGAACATCGTATACAGCAGTTCTCACTGACTCCGAGAAGTTGATCACACTGAACAATGCCGCTGCTATCACGATGACGATTCCAGCAAACAGTTCTGTTGCTTACCCAATTGGAACCAAATTAACCTTTGAACAAAAGGGTGCTGGTGAAGTAACGATCGGAATCACATCTGACACGCTGAACATTAATGCTGGATACACGGCGGTGATGAACGGTCAACACTCAATCGCAACTGCCCTTAAGATTGACAGCACAACGTGGATATTGTTTGGTGGACTGGTGCCCGCCGCCGCTGGTGGTGGTGGTGGAGCTGACTACGTTCAGGTGTCTTCAATAACATACTCAACCATCAACAGCACCTCACCTGTGACAATAACCCTGAACGAAAAGAACATTGATACGGGATCCATAGCTACGTTATCAGCAAACGTCATAACTCTACCAGCCGGAACGTATGAATACACATACGAGATACTGTGGGTTGGTGCTGGATCATCTGGTACGACAAAGCTGCTCACAGAGCTGTACGATAACACCGCCGCTGCAACAATTGTTGGTTCAGAATCATATGGTGAGTGTCGAATGAGTTCAGGTGACCTTGGTGAAAACAATCAAACTGCGACCGGTATGTTTGTGCTTTCTGAATCATCCGGCTTGATTCTTCGTGGCTGGCGCGACGGTTCAAACTCACCAGGGTTGCTTGCGGGTCAGGGAGACCACACAAGCCGGCGTGTATTCTTCAAGAAGGTCGCTTAAGTGATAATTCCTGGAGTTGTAGCAGCAAGGGGTGTCGTCATCCCTCCACCAGCGCCACCCTCGCTTGTGGATCAATATAATCCAGTTGGTGCAAACGCAAACTACACATCAATGACGTTGAATATGCCTTCATATGCCGCGGGTGATCTGATTATAGCGTGTCCGATTTTCAACGTTTCCACCTATACGTGTACTCCAAGTCAGGCCGGGTGGACGGTAGTCAACGATGATGCTACCAACCACATAAAAACATACTACAGAATTGCAACCGCAAGTGAGCCAGCATCATATGTATTCACCAGTTCTGTCGCTGGGCGGCTGCGGGGGAGCATGTCGGTTTGGAGAGGAGCATCGTCGGTTTCAAACTTTGTGTATAAAACCGGAACTGCTGTAGATGCGTATACTCCCGACGATGACTATATTGTTGTTGCAATGATTCACCACGAAACCATCACGAATAACAATTTGTGTTCCCCATCTTACGCTGGTTGGACAAAAGAATTCTGTGTGACGTCTGGGTCGAGTTACACGAGTGGGTCCCGTCTGAACTCATCCGACAGTGTGGAGAAGGATACTGAAATCTCCAGTTGGACGGCAACACCATCAACGTCACATTGTGTGTTCCAGATTAACAGGTAAATATGAGATGAGCAAAGCATATTCAATTCAGAAGAAGTTGTGGAAGGCGTACGGTAAAGTCGGCAAGGCGCTCGGCCGAGAGTTCTCCGTGTACCGTCCTACCGAACTGACTGACCCTATGCGTCCAACCAATTGGTTGTTCAATACTGACATCGCGTTCTCTCAGGACTGGAAGTACAAGTCACCTCACAAGTGGGGTGTATCTCTTTGGAAGACGTGGGTTGATGGTCGCCTCAACAGACTGACTGACATCGAACAAGGTGACATTTTCTACGACTCACTGCGCAACGAGACATACTTTGTTGCAAGCACACAAGAGCACCTTGACATACAATCGATCAAAGCGAACGAACGCATCACAATCTCTCGAGCAGGGTACACAGACGGTGCCAATGGATTTGGTCCAGGCGATACGGAAGTCGCGACCGACGTGCCGTGCTACATCGAAGAGCCTGGTTCCGGTGGTGGAAATCTTGGATACATACCTGCAGCGTCTTATAGCACCGATTCCGTTCCAAGCTACATGGTGTATCTTGTTGACAACAATAACGAAATTGAGATTCGAGATGCCATCACAGATGGTAAGGGTCGCAGATTCCAAGTATTGAACATAGATGATAATGACGTTGGTCGTAAACTGTCTTGTACGGTGTACACGCCATGAAGGTATTTCTCGACACAAGAGAGTTTAATCGGTTCATTGACAAGTCAACCAAGAAGCTCAAGAACACCAAGAAGCCACTCAAGCGAATGGCACGTGTTGAGACTGAAGCGGCTCAGTACAGAATTCGAACATCCAAGCAAACGCCTGACGGACAGCCATGGGCAGCATGGGCATACAGCACATTTATAAGTCGCATACGTAACGGAACAGTTGGAACTGGTCCGCTATATGTTTCAGGATTGTTGATGCGATCGTTCAAGTCCAGAGTGACTTCCACGAAGGCGACAATATCCAACACAGCTCCCTACGCAACATACTTGCAAGAGGGTACAGACAATATGCCAGCTCGCCCATTCATGGGGTTTGGCCGTGAGTCACATGATCGAATTAATGACATCATGATGGAACACCTGGAAAAATAAATATGACATCACAGATAGACGTAGTTACACAAGATTTGGTCGATACTGTCAAGGCGGTCGCCTCGTTCAGTAATCGTGTTGGGCTTGCTGTTGGTGGTCAAGAAATTGATCCCATCAACCGTGATTTGACCAGACCTGCTGCGTGGGTGATCTACATTGGCGACGACTTTGTCAGCGGCAATACCATGAACCCATGCAACACGTTGATTAAGCTGAACTTTATTGTCAAGATCCTTATCGATTATGACAGCGAAGCCAATCTGATATCAACACACCTGCCACTTTTACACGAAGTGGCACAAGCGGTACAAGGCGGAGAGCCAGCACCCGGATCGAAATGGCTGTATGAAGGGCAAGGACTCGAAGCATTGGAACCCGACCGCATGGTTTGGAACCAACAGTACAGTATACAACTGGGTATATAAATACCCGCAATCATATGATTAAAGGAGACATTCACAATGGCTTGTGGAACAAATAATTACTTTGTAGGAAACGGTGAGGTTCTCGTTCGCAGACGTGCAGACGATTGCGGAGACCCGTCAGAAGGCTATCGTAAGCTTGGCGACGCAAACACCTTGATGGTCAACATCTCACAGGATTTCGGTAACCACTACGAATCAACATCTGGCAACCGTGTGCGTTCAGCGCGTTGGTTGAACCAAACAGAAGCAAACTTCACCCTATCAGTTCAAAACTTTGATGCCGAGAACTTGGCGGATCTACTTTTGGGTACTGACTCTGGTGCAGTCGCTGGCGCAGCTGTTGTGGGGGAAGTTGTTCCAGACGCTTACTTGGATCGTTGGGTGTTCACAGAATTCCCAGGCATCTCTGCAGTTTCTGTTACTTCCGACTCTGGCGGCAACGTATTGGTACTCGATACTGACTATGAACTCGACACCCGTAACGGTGGAATCAAGATCATAGACATGACTGATGTTGTTGATAACAGCATTGAAGTTGATTACACGCACGTTGGTATTGAAGGTCTCATTGAGGCGCTTACAACCAATCCAGAAGATTTCCAGGTACGCTTTAACGGGATTAACCTTAACTCGTCAAACAAGCCTGTGATCGTTACTCTGAAGCGCGCACAGTTCAATGCAACCGAAGAACTGAGCCTTATCGGCCAGGAAATCACAGAACTATCATTCACGGGCGCTTTGCTTCCTGATGAAAACTCTGAGTTCTTCGACATTCTGTTGAGCAACCAAGTAGCTTAAACCGCTACTTCGTACGACGAATAAACTGGATGGGGCGAAATGGCGCCCCATGCTTTTAAATATGAAATGAGGAATTGGTATGGTTGATGTAGTCGAGAAAGAAATGAAAATGTTGTTCCCAGAGACAGACGTTGAACTGGGAGGACAGACTTTTTCTATCCGCCCCTTCAGTTTTGTCGAGACGCGTATTGTTGTCAAACACTTGAAGGAGGTCCTCCACATTCTGAACGGAGACCTGACACCCCAAGCCCTTGCTGAGATCTACGACAAAGCCTTCGACGGTGTTGTTGCAGTGATCGCGATGACATTC
>Ga0196901_1001015_pt1 | contig 14424 bp, 20 predicted proteins | sample CB_VirMetaG_FD_169099 | JGI IMG/M metagenome (GOLD analysis project Ga0196901, IMG submission 169099) | Freshwater to marine saline gradient viral communities from Chesapeake Bay - CB_1504_1 Viral MetaG (v3) (version 3) | ecosystem: Environmental > Aquatic > Marine > Coastal | place: USA... | reverse complement strand
GCTGTGCTACTTTATTGCGTAGCTGGCGCGGAGCCTGTCGTCAGTCCATTTGAATTTTTTAGTCTTGTGTAACACTGAACCGTTAATCATGATGCCGCCTTTACTAATTCATCATAAATATACTCGCGTAATTTCTCGCATAGTAATTCTTCACTACCATCATTAAGTTTAATGGCCTCAACTAAATCCAATATCCTTTCGCTTAATTCACCATTATCTAAGCGCTCAGTTACGAAGTCATCGGCATCAACCATAGATAAATCACTAGTATTTTCCATTTCATCATCCCATTCTGGTGGGTAGTCTGTAATCATAAATCCTCCGTTGTTTTAACTACTCTACAACTTTTCTTTTGATTAACATATCCGACCAGTTACAAGGCATAAACTTTTTGGCTAACTCAGCATCCTTTTTTGAATCGCCTGTTGGTTTAATGTTGTGGCGCTGTAGTAGCTCAATTAAGCCTTGGCTGGTTTTCATATAAAATCTTCTGTTTCTGGACCTGCTTTCCAGTGTGTAACATTTTCATGGTCCCACACTGTAAATATTAATTTAAATCTATAAACACCATCCCAATCCCAAAACTCAGTTGCAAACTCCCTGTCATCTGAGCTTTTACTTATTACAGATTGGCCGTGAGAAGGTAATTTATCTAATACACTTATCCATTCACTCATAACTTTATCAACCCCTCATTAGTCTTATCAATCAATAGCTCATAATCATGCTCTAAACGCTGCAAGGCTACGTCATTATGTTCATGCACTGCAATCGTATCAACTCCGTCATTTAACGCCACCAGCAAGCCATCAACGATTAAGAGCAACTTAGATACCTTAGTGTTGCACTCGCGGTTATTATTCTCGAGCTGTGCTATTTTATTGCGTAGCTGGCGCGGTGGTGTGGGTGTTGGAATGTTAATCATAAATCCCCTTACTTAGTTGTTAAGCCCCGAAGGGCTATTTAATTAAACGCCTACGCAAAAATCAACACGATAAAAACCATCACCGATAGGATAAACATAAACAGCATAGCCATCCAAGTTATACTTAACTTTAAATCCTGGCTTGTGAGTAATTGACTTAATTGTTAAATCAACAAACTCAGGCGCATACATTTCAGATATAACAGCTTTTAACGCATGTAATTCTGACACTGCACCCATAATATAAGAATCTTGAATTTTCATTGTACCTTCCTTTCTCTCAGTTGTTTTGTTTCAGTAACTATAAATTAGTCTGTATAAACTAATTTGTAAAGCTTTTTTTAAATATTATTTTAGCCATTTCTGAAACATCATCATAAAAAGCTGGATTGTCAGTTTTAATAACCTGCAATGCTTTGGCTCTGCCTTCTTTTGTGCTGTGTGATGCTACTATATAGGCAAGGTTATATACCGAAACCCGTAGCCACGCTTGCACGTCTTCGTGTGCGTCATTAGCTGATAATTGGCCAGCTAATACTTGCTCAAGTTGTTTGTTTATTTCATCCATTGTTCTAACGCCTCTAATGCTGCTTTATAACCTAGTGCGACACAAACAAAAGCGCCTTGGTTTTCACACTGCTCTAGGTATGCGATTTGCTTTTGCTCCCATTTGCATAATGTGTGGTCTTGTCTTTTCATTTCACAAATGAATGTTTGTCCACCGGGTATAACAATGTCACTAGCTCCGGGTGTCATGCCCTCTGCTTTTTGTCGCTGCGTTTGTTGTATTGACCGCTTGCCCTCGTTTCGTGGGTGTATAGCTATTGCGCCAAGTTCTGGGTATTCGCGGCGCAGCACATTAAAAAATGTGATCTGCTCTGACGACTCTGGCGGGCATTTTTTGTTTCGGTATTCAGTGTCACCGTACACTTTAAGGAACGCTGGGAATTTCATCTTCACCTCTGTTGTAGTCAAATACTCGATAGAATTTACTCGATCTGTCCTTCTCGCTTGTTATCGTTTTTGGCATCACACCTTCAAAATCATCTATCCTATCCATAAATTGCTCTGGTGTTGAGATGTACTCGCCAAAAACGGCATTGCAAAACAATTCCCATGAGCGCATGTTTCGTGTGTTATTACTTGGGGCGTGCCAGACTGGAAAGTCTGCAAACTCGGTTGTATAGTCAACCCTAACAGACTCATTGCCAGCTTTACTTGTCCATAACTGGCAGCGCCAAGATAAAACCTTGTCTGTGCTTAATGTGTATGGGTCGGCTTTCATGCGCTTAAAATCAAGAATAAGCTTTTCATTTGGGTCGATCAATTCGTGTTTGCACTTTTCGCAATATCTTGCCGCTATATCGTTTTGATGGTTACACTCTAAACACTCTTTGAATGACCATCTGTAATCACATCGGATAGACTGACCAGCAATTATATCCTGACCATAGCATCTGCGTCCGTGGTGAGCTGGTACGGGCTTTTCATCAACAAGTATGTAATTACCTTCCAAGTCTATGAAGTATCCGTGAACGTCATGTTCAAATCGTTCTGGGTTGTCTCTACCCTTAAACACGTTCTTAGTGTTACAGTCTGGGCAATAAGCATCCATTTCAAAAGATTCTGAGGCTTTGAATCGCGCCTCAATTTTCGGGTTGAATATGTCACCGTCTGGACAATGGCGCTCGATGTTGCCAGCGTAATCTAAAACAAGGCAGTCATCTTTACCAGCACACAAGCGCAAGCCCCTACCAATTATTTGTTGCATCAAACCTACAGAGTCAGTTGCGCGTAATAACGCCACAACATCTACATGTTCGGCATCAAAGCCAGTTGTTAAAACTGATACATTAACTAGGTATTTAAACTGCTTAGCCTTAAACCCTTCGATTATTTGTTCGCGTTCAACCTTAGGAGTTTTACCAGTAACTAGCCTGCTGTTGTTTGGCGGTAGGCTGGCAAGTGCTTCTTGAGCGTGCTGTATAGTGGCGCAAAATATCATAACGCCTCTGCGGTATTGCGCTATCTCGACGACTTCGGCTATGATCAAACTTGTTTTTCTACCTTGCCCCTCGAAAGCCTTTTCATACTCTGCGGCCGTGTGGTGTATTATTCCTGTTGTGTCATAGCTCTGAGCATGCACCGGCTCTGCGTGTGGCTTAGTTAGAAAGCCCATTTCTATTAACTGGCTCGCGGTTATCTTATAAACCAGCGTATTAAAATAAGGATCTTTTGTTTGGTAGTCAGCAACAGGATCACCGTTATCATCGTATTGATAAATATAACCATCACCAAGGCGGTAAGGTGTTGCGGTTAAACCTATCACACGTATTTTTTTGTTCTTTGTGCGCATTTCATCGATGATTTGTTTAACCGTTGGCGTTATGCCGTGAGCTTCATCTATTACTATTGCGGCAAAGTTATTGCCAAACTTTTCTATTGAATTTAAGACGGTTCTAGGTGAGCCAAAGACCACATCATGAGTAAGCGACTTACTAACACTTGCGCAGTAAATCGAAGCAGGGTTACCAGTGGCTAGGTATTTTTTATGATTTTGTTGTATCAATTCTTTTGATGGGGCTAAACACAAAACCTTTTTACCACTATGGCTATGCACCCATTCTGCTATCGCGGCTATTATATGAGACTTGCCCGCACCTGTGGCGGCTTCAATAAGGCATGGCTCATAGCACTTTCTAATATATGTTATTGCAGCATCAAAGGCCGCTTTTTGATAAGGGCGCAGGGTCATTTTATCAACCAATAGCTTGTGGCTTTACCGCGATACGGTTCTAGGTCAGCACTGGGTAATAAGTCTTTAATGGCTTTGGCGTATGATATTGTGCCTTGCTTCTCAACTGGTGACACGAGCAAGCCGCTTATGTTGCACTTTTTACCGTCTGCTAAGTCTATTAAATCCTGTTTTGCTAAGTCAACCGCTTTTTGAGCAAGCTCTAAATGCGCCTTTGCTATTTTATAAGCCATGGCAAGCTTGTCAGATTTAACGCTTTGAACTAATGGCGCAAGGTGTTTTTCTGGTGTTTTGCACTCGATTAAAAATCGGTTATGAAATGCTTTTAACTTTGGTAGATTTTCCTCAATCCAATGTTCATTAAGTGTATAAGATTCTAACTTGTCACCGTAGGGCGACCACTGATAGAAGTAGCATACGTTGCGACCGCTGCAATACATTTCAATTTGTGTTTGCGCGTAATAGTGCGGCTGATCAATTGCTGATAAAAAATCAGGGTCGGTATCGTGACGTTTACCAAACGGACATTTAACCTCTAAAATTGCATTGTCAAGTATAAACCCATCTGGTGAAGCCCCTAGCCAGTCAAGTTTGGGGTGAACAATAAACCCCACCTCCTCTACATTAGTACCAATTTGCATTTCAAGGTCTGCAATCGCGTTTGGCTCATTTAGCACACCATATTCAGTGGCAATGTTGCCTGTAAATTCAGACTCAGCACCAAAGTGGCTACGCACCATTGTTCTCATTGCATCTTCTGGTGTTGCCCATGGGTTAACGCCTAGCACAGCCCCTACCATTGAGCCTGTAATTTTACTTTTGCGTGCTTCAAACCATTCTTGTGATCGTTGTTCCATTATTTTACCCTCAAATAAAAAGGGCGGCTTAACCGCCCTATGGTTAATTAAAAATCTAGGTCGTCTTCGCTATCTTCAACAACTGGCGCAGGCGTTGGATCTGCTTTAGCTTTTAATGGGCTAACGCTTGATATCCAATTGCCTGTTATTTCGTCGCTACCATCTTCGGGCTTGATCTTCCAAACCTGTAACAGCAAAGCCATAGGCTTATTAAGCAAGTGCTTTTGCAAGTCAGAGTCGGTAGGTTGCCCAGTCGTTTTAAGTAAGCCACCGCCAGCGTTTACCGCAATAGCGCCAAGCATCTTTTTGGCCTTTTCGCCTTTAGCTGGGTCATTAACCCGCACCTTTTGAAATATCTTGCGGTTCTTATACTCAGCAGGGGCTAACACAGTCCAGCGAAGACTAATATATTCATCCCCGTCGTATGAATCCCATTTAGCCTCGTCAATTGCCGCCTTGACTTGTGTTTTTGCTGGGATTGGTGTCATATCCCCGCCGCCAGTTTCAACAGTGCCGGTACTTGCTAATGCTTCTGTGGTCCAAAATGCCATAATTATTTACTCTCTTTTTTAGTGATAGGGTTTAATGAATTTATAAATGGTAAAAATGGGTTAACGCCTTGCGCAACTTCCAAATCCTCTGCTATGCCGTATCTGTTTTTAGATACTTGAGCAGCACCCGTATAACAAACCGCGATACGATTACCCGTTGATATTGCTTTTTTGCGATCGCCATCACCAGTGGTAAAAGTTTCAAGTTTTAGGTATGCGACCATATCGACATTATCAACATAATGCGGAACACATTTTTTATGTAAGCGCAGCTCATAGCGACTGTATGGGTCTTGATCTGGAAGCTCGATAGTTGACACATCAGAGTGGGCGATAAAAACAACGTGCATACCGCGTTTTTCATTTAAAGCCTTTGCAGCTTTTCTAATGCGACCATGTAAAGCTGATACAGCTAAATAACCAGCCCCATACCCGCCGTTTGCTTGCGCTAGGCTTTTAGGATTCTTTGGGTCACTTGCTATTACGTACTCAGAAAACAATGTTTCTAACTGCGTAACAGAATCAATAACAGCTGTTTGGTAGTCGTGCGGCTCTGTGATAAGCGTGGTTAGTTGATCCCAAAGTTGCTCAACTTTAGAAATAACAGGAAATGCATCAGGGCGAATGTTCGCGGGTACTGCTTGTAAACCATCTTCTATCCGAATGAATATCGGCTTAGGGAAGGTGGCGGCTAGGGTGGTTTTGCCTGTTCCTGCGTCACCTGTAATGGTACAGATAACAGCGCGGTCAGCGGGCTTACTAATAGTAGATAGTAATGACATTAATTTGTCCTCCTCTTTTCTCTCTACAACGCTCATATTATATAAATAAAATAAGTTGTAAAGCTTTATTTAAAAATAATTTTAAAGTAATATGAGCCAACGTTAACTATATAGAGAAACAAAAAATGATATCAGCAGCAGATTTAAAACGAGCGCAAGCAAGAGAATTGATCCAGCTTATTAAATGGATAGGCGGTAGGGCTAGACTAGCCAATGAATGTGAAGTCACACCACAAGCTGTTTATGAATGGGTAAAGCGTGGGCGTATATCAGCTAAAGCCGCGACAATCATTCACAGAAAAACAAACGGCTTTTTTAAGCGTGAAGAATTGCGCCCAGATGTAATAGTATGGAGTGAGCAAATATGAATATGAACAACACAACAACGCCAGAGTCAGAGCAAGACAGCGCACAGACCCCTTGGTGGTTTATTAATTCACTCGAGAGTTTTACTAATTTAGAAATTGATCTTGATGTTTGCGCGGCTTCAAATACAGCCAAGCACAAAGAGTATTTATCATTAGAAGAAGGTGACGACGCATTCAAACAAAGCTGGGCAGGTATTAACTACTGCAACCCCCCTTACTCAGATATAACACGATGGGTAGAAAAAGCGCATGGTGAAGCTATGAGCGGATCAATAACATTAATGCTAATTCCAGATAAACCAGAAGTTGGTTATACAAGATTGGCGCGAAGATATGCCGATACTGTGATCCACATGCCTTTTAGGTTAAATTTTTTGCGTCCAGACGGGTCAGAGTTTTTAGATAAAAAAGGCAAAAAGCAAGGACCAAAATTTCCAGTGTGTGTTTACATCTTTACGCCTCAAGGTTTAAGCTTACCGATCCGCGACGTTTACCACGATTTTAGAGTAGGGTTTAAATAATGAATCAAAACGATTATATAAAAGCAGGCCTTAAAATATTTGGCCTTTATGGTTTTACTGGCACTAAATGTGATTGCCCTAACCCTAATTGTGATGCGGCAGGGAAGCACCCAATAGCGAGCAACTGGCAGCATACACCAGACTGGTCAGAAGAACAGTTAGAGACAATGCAAGAAATGGGTCAGTTTGATAGCGGCTTTGGTGTTTTGTGCAACGGCTACCTAGTTGTAGATGTTGACGCAAGAAACGAGGGCGTTGATTCTTTCATGGATTTATGCCGCGACATTAAAATTGATTTATTAGCCGAGGCTGGTTTTGCTGTAAAAACTGGTTCGGGTGGTGGATCCATGCACTTATATTTCAAAGTACCAACTGTTACCGCACTATCTCAGCACCATGATAACTATAAGGGCATCGATTTTAAATCATCTGGCTATGTCGTAGGCGCAGAATCAAAGCATAAAAGTGGCGCATTATATGAGTGCTTACACGGTTCACCCAGTGAGATAAAAGACGCGCCACCAGCATTATTGCAGTTGCTAGCAAAACCTGAATACCACCGCGCAGAATATAATGGTGTTCAAATGGATGTAACAGACGACGATATTATTAGCATGTTGAAGTGCTACAAAAATAATGATGTTGATTACGAAGAATGGGTACGCTGTGGCATGTCTATTCACCATGCGACAAACGGCAACGGGTTCGCCATTTGGGATGAGTGGAGCAAATCCAGCGAAAAATATGATTTTACAATGATGCGTAAACGCTGGCATTCTTTCGGTAAGTCTGCAAACCCAGTGACTCTTGGTAGCCTAATCCACTATGCAGAACAAAACGGCTATGTCCAGTCTGTCGAGTTCACCAGTGATTTAGAAGAAGATGAGCCAGTGGTGACACTTGACATTAACGGCGTTGACTTAAAACGCCCACCAGGGTTTGTTGGCGAGTTAACAAAGTGGATAAACAGCCAATGCTTATATCCTAGAGAAAACCTAGCCGTTGCTGCAGCTCTTACAGCAATCGGCAATATTGCAGGCATGAGAACAAAAGATGCCCACGATGGCATGACAGCAAATATGTTTAGCTTTTGCATAGCTGGTAGTTCTACAGGTAAAGAAGCTGTGCAAAAAGCATTTAATCAGATATTAAAAACAGCAGGTGTTGCATCGGCCACACATGGCGCTATCAAGTCAGAACAAGAAATAATTAGAAACCTAACCCGCCACCAAGCAAGCTATTACTGCATCGATGAATTTGGCCTCGTGCTTAGAAAAATAATGAATGCCTCAAAAGGTGGCGCATCCTATCTTGAAGGAGTCATAGGCTTAGTAATGTCAATTTACAGCAAAGCAGATTCTTTTTTGCCCGTCTCTGGTGATGTAAAAGACGCGATAAAAAAAGAGCTAAACGACGAAGCCGCAAAATGCAGGAAGAAGATAGACGAGAACGACGACAAGCACGGCAAATTCACAGAGCGATTAACACAAGTAGAGCGTGCTTTATTATCAATAGACCAAGGCATAGAGCGTCCGTTTATCTCAATACTAGGCTTTACCACTCCCGTCACGTTTAACGCTCTAATGGAGTATGAGAGCGCAACAAACGGTTTTCTATCACGCGCAATGATATTCGATGAGCCAGAGAACAACCCAAAACGAAAAGAGAACTATGTCAAAAAGGATATGAGCGAGCAAATGCAAAACGCAATTGCGAATATGTATAACCCCGGCTCTTTTAACTGCCTTAACTTTGATTCTCGTGTCGAATTCTACGACGAGCAACACAAAATAGAAACAAGACCCGATGCCGCTTTAATGTTAGATCAAGTTTACCAGTGTTTTTGGGACATGGCAGAGTCAGCACAAAGTGACTCAGGTCTTGAGGCTATCCCTAGACGCGGTTATGAGTTAGTAGGTAAGGTAAGTCATATATTAGCTATTCCTGACGGTGTGCGTACTTCTGAGCACGTCAGATGGGCTTATGCACTAGTGCTAGATGATATTAATCGAAAAATAAGGCTGGCTTACTCAAATATGAAAGAAAAAGAATCCCCCGGCGACTCAATAGCAATGAAAATTCAATCACTTTTAACAGGCTTTGACGAGCCGCAAACAGCAGGGGTGATTGCCAATAGGTGTAGACCACACAAAAAAGAACAGGTCAACCAAATACTAGAACAACTGGTTGATGCCAAAAAACTTACAAAAACAAAAGAAAAGCGCGGTTTTAGGTATGGTATTGTATAACCTGAATTAGTACGTTTTTTAACCAAAAGCCGCTTTATTGCGGCTTTTTTGTGTCTTACTTAGTGAACGTAGTAACTATATAGTGAGCTTCTACTATGCTACATCCCTTTACTGGCGTGGGTTGTAGGGCATTTTTTCCTTATATAGTAAATAGTAGCCTAGTATCTAATTATAAGTAATTAGGTATCCCCTTATAAGGTATAAAACAAGTATAGATAATTAGTATTATGCACTTATTCATCTAATATTGATTTATTTAAACTATAGTTATAACACTATAATACTAACTTAACAGTTAGAGCATACAGGGCAAGGGATACAGCATAGTAAAAACTTTACTAAGTTCACTATTTTAACTAGATAATGAATTTTATTTTTTATTTGTATTATTTTATAAAGTTTAACTATATAATAAAAACTTAATAAATAAATAGGAATAAAAGTTATGAAAGCGCACGATTTTTTTGCAAATACCATAGAAAGTGCTAGGGCTAATATAAATGGCCAGCTAAATGTTATGGTTGCTGGTGATTTAATAACTATGGTTTTAAATGGTATTAGTATTGAAAAAGCTAGGGCTTACATATTCCAGTACCAAGCACAAAATTCAGGAACTAAATTTAAAACAAAAGTAGTAAAATCAACCGGTAAATTAATTGTCGGTAAATTAAAATGAATATTACAGATTACAGCGAAGATGGTTATCCTAATTGGGTTATCAGCAATGGTGATATATTTGTTAGATTTGACAAGGTTGTTATGGAGTCAAACGCAGGGCTTTTTTTGTATAACCGTGATAATTATGTTTGTCTAGTTGGTCAGAATATCTTTAAAGAGGTATTGCAAAAAATGCACGATATGGGCATTAAGGTTGTCGATCAAAGAGCACAGCAATGGCCAAGCGATGACCGCATTAATAATATTGGGCAAAATGGCAACAATGGCGAGCACTACGGGATATAATAATGGAATTTTTAATATACCTATCAATAGCAGTAATATTTTTTGTAATAACTTACAAAACACTTACAATGAAGCCTGAGCGATCAGATTGGATGCAGGGCATAATTGACGCACAAGGACTTGGTTATGAAGACAAGCCAGCAAGAGCAATGTATAATGTCGGAGTGGTTAGCTATCACACTAATGTTCAGATGCGTAAAAACATTGAGTTAGCAAAGCAGTATAAAAATAAGGCGGTGATTTGTGCAGCTAATAATTGAGTTTAACCATAATGGAGAATGGGCGCACAAATATAATGGATGCAGCAGAAAGCGTTACAAGGTTTTAAATGTTCCTCGAGGATTATTAGGCATGGATTGGATTATAGGAACAACAAAAGATAATCGAGAGGCGTGGAGAAAAAAACTAGATGATCACACTAAAAATGCTGATTACGAAATAATAACCAAATAAAAAGCCCCATCACGGCCGGACAAGGGCTAGGGGCTAATTACCAAACAAGAGGTGAGTATGGCAATGAATGTGTTTACGGGGGTTTAGATGGAAGATAAAGAATTTTCAGTTCGATTGCTTGAAGATGAAATTAATAATCAGAGCAGGATTATTAACGAGCTTCGTGAAGCAATACAAAATATTTACTCAATGCGTGGTGAAGATGAATTCATTGCCAACTTATGCAGCCCTTTGATTGATAAATACAGAGGCTTTTAAATGTGATGTTTTTAATCACATCAGTTTTAACCTTAGCCGATTAAGTTCGGCTTTCAGGTGCAAGCAGAGAGACTGCACTGGAAACATAAGAACACAGGCCAACAATTAAACCGAGTCGCGCCGTAAGCGCACCTTAAACCATTTTGGCGCTAAATGACGATTTAGCCGCACCTACTGCGAAAGTGTAGGGCTTATTTGTTGTGGGTTATTGGATATCAGTACTCTACGTGAATCACCGGATGAATAGCTAACATTTAGGAGTTCAACTATCGGTTAATTACCGTGATGCAAAAAGTAAGTATTGTCGGGTTCGATCCCCGAAACCTACACCAAATACGCTAATCCTGCCGGGCGTTTCCTAGCGGGGTAATTCTAGATCAGCGTATTCAACAGCCGACCTTGTGCGTTATAGGCAAATAAAGGTTAAACGCTCACAATTTAACATTGACGCAGTATGTCAAACATAGGGATTTAAAATGAGATACTACGACAGATATACATTGACTGACCGTTTGATTTGGCTGGCTATGCCGGTAATCTGGTTACTAATTAACTATTTTATTTTTGTGTAAAAGACGGTGTGCCAGCAATCGGTGCTAATCCGTGCCAGAAATGGAAGCCCTCGCCTTATCTCTAGGACGTTGAACATGGGGTAATAACAATTGCAGTCTGCGATATGGTTAAACCTTCCCATAGGCGCAGACAATATAATAATAACGACCCGCCTATGTAGCGGGTTTATTTTTGCCTAGTAATTAACCGCTATATATAAGATAATGTGAGCAATTACATATTGAGGACAATGCAATGGCATTCATAGCTGCAAACCTAAAAAAGACAACTCCTTCGCAATTGCAGGATATTCAAGAAAGGTACACTTATCAATCTACTGACTCGTTTGATGATATTTTATCAGAGGGGTATTTCTTAGGCGCTTTTGATTGTTCTGCTTGTTTTGTGGTTGTCGATGTTACTGCTGGAGTTGGTTGGTTTAGTATAGTTGTAAACTCGGATACAGGAAGCGCCACGTCAGGCGGTGATTCAGGCACATCAATAGTTAAAGCTCAGACCTTAGCGGATGCTGTAACGCTAACTCCACTTGTACCAATTAATTCAGTTATTCAAACAGTAGAATATAACGCAGGAACAGGCATAGGCGGTAATACTTATCAAAGTCTAGATGCTGGCAGTTCAGGCGCAAGACCGACACCAATTCAAGGCATATACACCAACATTGGCGCGGATGGGCTTTATCTTGCTGCGGTAGATGTTAAAAACGTAAGTCTGCAAACATTAGGATTAACTGACTCTGACGATGCTGGCCCAACACTTAACGCATTATTAGCCTTATCACCTAAGCGCATTTATTCAGATTTACCGGTTACAATTAAATTATCTGATGGCATTGATTATTCTAATAAGACCATTGAATGGGATATGACCAACATTAAAATAATTAATGAGTCAAATACCCCGTCAATAAGATTCGATGGCGGCATTGACAGTATATTGGCTGTAAGTTCAGTAGTGCCATCAACTAGACGCATCAACCTTACATCAACGGGTATTAAGGTTGGTGAAATTGTAAAACTGATCGCAGATGACAGATTGCCCTTTACGCGCCCCGCTGTTGGCCTTGAAGATAACCGCATGGGGCAGATGTTTACAGTTTCCAGCGTAGCCACTGGGTATATCATTGTGCATCAAAAATTTGACACAAATCAGGCGTTTGCAACAAATATGCGCCTAGTTAGATACAGTGGGCATACCATTAAAGTAATTGGTGGGGATATGAGTTATGATGCCTCTATAACAGCAGAGAACTCTAGCTTCTACATAACTAATGCCATTAGACCTGTCTTTGAAAGAATGAGATTTGGACCAATTCCATTTGTAGGATTGAATATCTTTGGTTGCTATAGTCCTGAAATTATATCACCTATCTTCAATGCAACAGATGATTCAACTAACCTTAGTCATAATATTAGTTTTTGGGCTTGTGCTTACCCTAAGATTACTGGCTTGGTGTCAACCAAATGTAGACACTCATTTACTACTAATCAGCAACCTATTGTAGCTGATTCAGATGAAGTGCAATATTACGGCCCAACTTACGGCATGCAAGTAACTGGCGCTATTGCTGACGGTGATTTTGATTCAGCGTTTGACACTCACCACGGGATTTATAGTGGTACATTTACAGACTTACGGGTTATTAGTAGCACACAAGGCGGTGTCAGTGTTCGTGGTAATAATCTCACTTACAATAACTTAATTATTGAAAATGCAGAAACAAATGGGGTACTTATATTTTCAGAAGATGGGGTTGATCCATCTGATTACACTTCAAATATAACGCTAAATAATTGCAATATCCACAGTGACACATTGCCGTTACAAATAAATAAATGTAATTCGGTTAAAATATCGGGAACAATATCAGCGGATGATTTCAAAGCAATTATTGCCACTGATTCAGTTGTAGATTTTTACGATTTAACTATTAACATGATTGGCACTGCTAACAGCGGCGTTTCTTTAATAGAAAGTAACGCATCAACACTTAGATTTCATGGCACTACAACTGTAAATTGCCCATCACATAGCGGCACAATATCAAAACTTGCAACACTAACAGGCTTAAACCCTGTTGTTACATTTGATAAAATTATAATAAATGGTAACGTTGATTTTCCTGATTTTATATTTTCAAGCTCTAGCGCTACTAACGCTTACGCCTTGGCTCTTGATGTTAATGTTGTATCAGGTCCAGCATCAATATCAACAAAAACAGGCACATTCAATGCTTCGACAGCGGCATATTTTTATGGAGCATTAACTAATCAATCATTTTTCAATACACTGACTACATCGGAAGTAATAACGCTTAATTCAGTTGGAGCACCTGTTGTCACAGTTAGAGCCGGCGCCGCATCAAACGTTACTGGTATCGAGATAGAAGACGGTTTATTTGTAGGGCAAGTAATAGAAATCGAAAATACTACCACCTCATTCACAATAAGCTTTCCCAATGCTGGTAATGTTGTTAATAACGGGGCGGCAACCTTTGTGTTGGCTGGTAAGACTACAGCTCAATGGCGTTGGACTAATGGAGTCTGGAGGCAGTTATGATAATTACGGTGACCGAAACGTGGTTTTCGATTGTTGGCCCTGAAAACACTATTAGTTCGATTGTGATAACTAATTTATACTAAATATATTATAAATAGCCTCGCTGTATGAGGAGTCCAGCGGGGAATTATGGCAGCAGAAAAGCTAAGCGATACAATAGAACTGTACAGATTCAAAGAGTCTGATAACACATACTCTAGTATCTGCATCTTAGTGTATGACGGTAACACTGTTACTATTAAAGCGTTACCATGTGGTATAGACTTCGAGGACGCTAGAGAGCTTACAGCACACATAATAAGCAAAGGCGTAACTGATTGTTATTATGAGCGCAGGAAGCACGACAAGACGCTATACAAGCGATGGTCATTAAAATACAAGTGTAAAGTAACTAAAAAATAGATAGGTTATCTCAGTATTAACGGGATAATATAATTAAACGTTCGATAAAATAGAAAGGTGATTTATGGCAGTTAACAAGGGAGGTAGGCCAACAGTAATGACAGAAAGTACACTCCAATTACTTAGGGATGCATTTTCATGGGGCTGCACAGATAATGAAGCTTGCTGCTATGCCGATATATCTACATCAACTTTATATAATTACTGT
>Ga0196901_1001013_pt1 | contig 14428 bp, 15 predicted proteins | sample CB_VirMetaG_FD_169099 | JGI IMG/M metagenome (GOLD analysis project Ga0196901, IMG submission 169099) | Freshwater to marine saline gradient viral communities from Chesapeake Bay - CB_1504_1 Viral MetaG (v3) (version 3) | ecosystem: Environmental > Aquatic > Marine > Coastal | place: USA... | reverse complement strand
TCGTCGGTTCATTATCAGTCCGCAAATCTTTACTACTATCAAGGCATCACTAATGGATCCTGATATGGAAGAATTGCCAACTGATTACAATAATGGACTTGACTTCCGCATTACTAAGACCACAAAGGGTGGGTATGCTGATTATTCAACTTCAAGTTGGGCTCGTAAGGAATCTGCGCTTAACGCAGACGAAATGGAAGCGATTGAAAAGTATGGCTTATTTGATCTCAAATCGTTCCTTCCTAACAAGCCAGGTGACATTGAGTTGAAGGTTATGACTGAAATGTTTGAAGCATCAGTTGATGGCAAGGCATACGATCCAGATAAGTGGGGGTCTTATTTCAAACCAGCAGGTATGAACTTTGGTAATTCAGAAACAGCAGCACCTAAGGCAGCGCCAGCAGCAGCACCTGCGGCAGTTGAAGCACCTTTTGAAACTGCTCCAAAGGCAGAACCTGTAGTAGAACCTAAGGTAGAAGCAGCGCCAGCGGCGGGCGCAGACAAGGCACAAGATATCCTTGCTATGATCCGCGCACGGCAGTCCTCATAATTTAAGGGTATAATACTCACACCCGAGGTCTTTCTCGGGTGTTGAGTCCTTCTTTTTTGGAGACGGATATGATTGATCTACTAATTATTATAGAGTTTATTGCCATTGGCAATCTACTATATTGTTTGAATAAAGTATAATGTTTACACCTCTTGACAAGAGACTATTTCCAGATAATAATTGTGATGTATATCGCATTTCTGACGATCATTTTGTTTATGGGATTTATAAAAATGGGCACAGCTCAATAAATGCTACGTTCGAGAAAACGCCAATTTTGGACATTAAAAAAATATCAAATGTAACAGTTTATATACGCGATCCACTGGATAGATATGTATCTGGAGTGCGTCAATACCTCAAAGATGAGCCCGGTGACCACCCAACGCTACTAGCTTTTATAGACAAATTCCTGTTTATAAACAGGCATTTTATGCCTCAATTTTTTTGGTTACTTCATTTAGCCAAATATACTTCGTCTAATGTTAAAATATCTATTAAACATATTAACGAGTTACATAAACTAACAACTCTTAGATGGAACCAAAGTAATATAATTGACAATCTAAGAACTCGGTTTGAGACAAACAAGCAACTAAATTTCTATTTACTGGCAGATGATTTATTATATAAGGATTTAATGAATAAAACATTACCGCTAACAGAAATCTTTACTTGTTTAAAAGAAAAGAATTCTAATTTATACAATGAAATCTTTCTTTTGACTAAGGAAATGGCAAATGTATTGCCCTAGATACCAACATTTTTTAAGAATAAATGTTGATGGGTATGGGCTGTGTGGCCATATGGTTAACGCTCCAACTTTTGATACAGTTGATAAAGTTCAGGCCTGGGGAGCAGAATTACAATTACAAAAAACCCCAGATGTTTGTATACGCTGCTATGAATCCGAAAAGATTAATAATACAAGTATTAGATTAAATGCAATTGACCGCCACAAAATTTTAAAAAAAATTAGAGAAGATTATTTAATAATAGGCGGAACCATTGACAATTACTGTAATTCTGCTTGCCTAACATGTTCTCCGCATTTGTCAACAAAAATTTCAAAATTGCTTGAAACAAATACAGTTAACAATAACTATCATTTTTATAAACAACTTCCTCATGACCGTATTATTGAATTAGATATCAATGGTGGAGAACCAACATATAGTAAGAATTATAGACATTTATTAGATAATCTGCCACAAAACGTAAAAATTATACGTATAAACACCAATGGTAGTAAGTATTTTAGCAAAGTTGAAGAATTATTACAACGTAACATAAAAGTAATTATAACATTGAGCCTCGACGGAACTGAAGAAGTCCATAATTTTGTACGGTGGCCTATTAAATGGGAAACATATAAAGCTACAATTGAAAAATATTTAAATTTAAAGGATTGTTATTCTAATCTAAGTTTAGATTTTTGGACAACATTGAGCGCATTAAATTTAAAAGATTTTCAAAATATATTAAATTATGCTAATTTATGTGGTATACCGCACCAGTATGGCTTATTGAAAACTCCAGACGTACTGAATATAAAATATAAAAATTCTTTTACAAATTGTGATGTTGTTAACGAATTAACAACTGTTGTTGGAACAGATATCGATAATAACAAAGAGATAAATGAGTTTGTGATGAAACAGGCTCAAATAAGAGGGATAAAATGGCAATTATAGCAATCACAGGACACAGTGCCGGAATAGGCAAAGCGTTTGCCGATCGTTTTGAAAAAGATGGGCATACTATAATAGGACTTTCAAAGCGTGATGGTAATAATATCAGAAATATTCCTAAAATTTTGGAAAAAATTATTCCGTGCGATATGTTTATTAATAACGCCCAGTCCGGATATGCTCAAGCTGAATTATTGTTAAGAGTAACCGATTGTTGGGCTAACAAAGGCCAAAAAATTATCTGGTCAGTGTCAACTTTAATGACGCAGCAACAAGAATTGCCAACAATCTCAGGAATGTCCGTATTTGAGGTTGCTGAATACCGAGCACAAAAACGTGCGCTCGAAGATGTGGTTCAAACTATTATTCCCTTAGCATGGAATGTTAAACATTGTATTATCCGCCCAGGTGTAGTAGCAACACAACCGTATAATGATTTATCTAATGCTTCAGAGGTTAATCAGTGGGCAAACACCATAGTTGATATTTACAATAGAAGTAGAGCTGCTGATATCTGGTTACCTAACATATCAGCAATGCATTTGCCAATGGAAACTGTAATTTGAAACTGAAACAGATGTTAACCGACGGTGTATTTTGTCCAATTCCGTGGACTGGGTTAATGTATAATTTTGATGGCACGGTAAAAAGCTGTATTAGATCTGATCAATACACTGGAATAATTGGTAATATCAAACATAATTCTATTGAAGAAATCATCCACGATGAACAGATTTTAGCTGCGCAACAAAATATTATAGAATCTATTAAGCATCAACCGTGTCATACATGTTATGATTTAGAAAATGGAAAATCTGGGCAACTTAATATTGCTAGTGATCGTATTTTTTATATTCGAGAGTTAAAAAAACAACCTCTGGCTACCTACAAAGTTAATAATTTTGATCTTCGTGTTGTGGACATACGATGGTCTAATTTATGTAATTTTGCCTGTACGTATTGTGTGCCAGAATTTAGCTCAAAATGGGCAAAAGAACTCAATGTAACACACAAAGTTCCTTCAGAAGATCAATTATCTAAGTTTAAAGAATATATTTTTAGACATGCAAAGGATTTACAACATGTATATCTGGCAGGCGGTGAACCTTTATTAATGAAGCAAAATTTAGAATTGTTAATGCTTTTAAAAGAAGTTAATCCTGAGGTGCACCTACGTGTAAATACCAATTTGAGTAAAACAAATACGCAAATTTTTGAACATATATGTAATTTTGAAAATGTTCACTGGACGGTATCTGGTGAAACAATGGGAGAACAGTTTAATTATATTCGTTATGGGGGTAAATGGGAAGACTGGTTAGAAAATTTAGATACAATTACGCAGCTCAATCATAAAATTTCATTTAACATGCTTTATTATATGTTGAATTATCAATCTTTGTTCAACACTATAGACTTCTTATTGGAACGAGGATACCATCCAAACAGTTTTATTGTTGGGCCTTTATTAAACCCATTGTACCTAAATATCAGACATCTTCCAACAGAAGTGTTACAATACGTGAGAACAAAACTACAGGATAGAATAGATCAACAACCAGGTTACTTACTTGAAGATAGTTATCGTAATTTGCTGCACTATATAGAACAGCCATTGAAATCAGACTTCTCTGGTGCGTTAGCTCAACTAGCAATATTAGACAAACGTAGAGGAATTGATAGTCGCGCTGTATTTCCTGAGGTATATAAATTATTATAACAAAAACCTAGCAGAGTTCGAATGAGTGAATGAACTATAGACAACACGACTAAACTCGTATATAATATTATTTTTTAAACAGGTGAATTATTATGGCTAAACCATTTGACGTAAGCAAGTTCCGCAAAGACATTACAAAGAGTATTGACGGACTTAGCATTGGATTTAACGACCCAACTGACTGGGTTTCTACAGGCAACTATGCTCTAAACTACCTTATTAGTGGCGACTTCCACAAAGGTGTGCCGATGGGTAAGGTTACTGTATTCGCAGGAGAGTCAGGCGCAGGTAAATCATACTTTGTATCTGGCAACATTGCTAAACACGCCCAACAACAAGGTATTTTTGTTGTAATGATTGACTCAGAAAACGCACTTGATGAACAGTGGCTACATGCATTAGGAGTTGATACTTCGGAAGATAAACTGCTGAAACTTAGCATGAGCATGATCGACGACGTGGCTAAGACTATTTCAATGTTTATGAAAGATTATAAGTCAATGCCAGAAGACGAGCGTCCAAAGGTATTGTTTATTATTGACTCGCTAGGCATGTTGTTAACGCCAACAGACGTTGATCAGTTTGAAAAGGGTGATATGAAGGGTGACTTAGGTCGTAAGCCAAAGGCACTAACAGCACTTGTTCGTAATACTGTTAATATGATTGGTGCTTACAATGTTGGTTTAGTAGCAACTAATCACACTTACGCATCGCAAGATATGTTTGACCCAGATGATAAAATTTCAGGTGGTCAAGGTTTTATCTACGCATCATCGATTGTTGTAGCAATGCGTAAGTTGAAACTTAAAGAAGACGAAGATGGTAATAAGACATCAGAAGTACAAGGTATTCGTGCTGCGTGTAAAGTAATGAAGACTCGTTACGCTAAACCATTTGAAGCAGTTCAAGTTAAGATTCCGTATGAAACTGGTATGAATCCGTATTCAGGTCTTGTTGATTTAGCAGAAAAGAAAGGTTTGCTTACTAAGCAAGGTAATCGTCTGCGTTTTGTAGAACGCAGTACAGGCGAAGAAGTACTTGCTTTCCGTAAGGCATGGGAAACTAACGCTGACGGTATTCTTGATAGACTCATGCAAGATTTTGCTTTTACTGAAGAACAGATAAGTAACGAAGAAGCAAACGCAGTAAACAATACATTGGATGATGTGGTTGAAGACGTTGCTGAATCTGTAGGAGAAGAAGAAAATTATGAGTCCTGATTTAGCTATGGAAATTTGGGAAGCGATGCGTCCGCATATTAGCGGCGGCTTCCAGCAAGCAGCAGATGATTTTGTAGCAGTATTAATTGAAAACGGTTTTAATGCTGACGAAGTTGCTGCTGTAGCGCAAGATAGTTATGTTATTAAAAGTCTTGCTGAGTATGCCAACGAAGAATTGGTATACGAAGAAGACTCAGACGAAGACGATTATAATTTTTACGACGACGATAACGACGACTATTAATAATGTCAGACTTTCCAATTAATACTAAAACTTCATGCCAGTTAAAATGGGCATGGAGTACCTTGTATTTAAATACCGGAGTAACTAGATCTTGCCATCGTACTGCGGAAAGCGTTATTACTGTTGAAAACTTTAGCGAATTCCACAACACTCCAGTGAAAATAAAACATAGAGAAGACATGCTAGATGGCCAATGGCCATCTGACGGATGCGACTATTGTAGGCAAATCGAAGAATCTGGAGGCACAAGCGATCGTATACGGCAAATTAATATTCCATATGTTGTGCCTCCCGAATTAAAAGAAAATCCTTTTGAAACTTATGTAACACCAACATTGTTGGAAGTATTTTTTTCAAACGTTTGTAATTTAGGATGTTTATATTGTCATCCTACAATTAGTTCTGTTAATAACAATGAGAATAAAAAATTTGGCGCCTTTCCAGGTAATAACACTAACTTAACATATCATAAAAATCATTATGCTGAGTTGGATGAAGTATTCTGGCAATGGTTTGATAATAATTATCAAACTTTAAGCAGATTTCATTATCTTGGCGGCGAGCCATTTTATCAAGAACAATTTTATCAATTATTAGATAAATTTGAACAATTACCGAACCCTAACTGCGAATTCAATATTGTTAGTAATTTAAATATACCACAGAATAAATTAAAAACAACTATGGAGAGGTTAAAGGTATTAGTTACAAAAAGACATATTAAACGAGTAGATATTACATGCAGTCTTGACTGTTTAGGCCCGCAACAAGAATATGTACGCTGGGGGTTAGATGTAGATAAATGGATTAAAAATTTTGAATATTTATTAACATTAGATTGGTTAGTTATACACCTAAATCAAACTATAACTCCGTTGACTATAAAAACTATGCCTGGCTTACTTGAAAAACTTTCCGAATGGAGAAAAATACATAAAATTGGACATTTCTTTTCAGGAGTGGCTCCAGGACCTGAATACCTAAAATTACATGTGCTTGGTGGTGAAATATTCAAAGATGATTTTAAAAAAATTTTATCACTTATGCCTGAAGAAACAGACGAAGATAAAGTAGTAAAAGAATACATGAAAGGGATTTCAAAAGATACCTGGAGAACCGGACCGCATCACAATGATATTACAAATTTATTTGAATTTCTAAACGAAAAAGATCGCCGACGTGGCACTAATTGGAAATTGTTATTCCCTTGGCTTGTTGACTTTGAACAGTATATCAAATATAATTAATGTATGTGGTATAATAAAGTAACTCAAGATCTTTCTCAACTTCCAGCATTCATTGATTATTATAACGATGAGTTACAGGAGGCGAAACGAGAAGTGCGGATCGGCGGCAATGTAGAGCAAAATATTAAATTATTGCCTGGTGTTACTGAACATCGTTTTAACCAGCTTCAAGAAATTGAAGCAGTTTTAAATTATCTTAATATTGAACTACGTAAAATTAGACGTAAGCATTTTCAAAAGTATTTAGAAGGATACGCCCGTGCTCTAACAAGTCGCGACGCTGAAAAGTATGTAGATGGCGAAAGCGAAGTAATTGATATGGAAATGCTTATCAATGAAGTAGCATTGTTACGTAATCGTTGGTTAGGTATTATGAAAGGTCTCGACACCAAACAATGGCAAATGGGACATATTGTTAAGTTAAGAACAGCAGGAATGGAAGATGTCTCAGTTTAATCCCGGACAATCGACACTTGACTTGTTAGCAAGTTATGATACGTTTATGGAGAGTATCAACCGACTAATAGACATGGGTTGCGGCACCGGCGCTGATTTAGAATGGTGGGCAACGCGAGTACTCGAAGATGACGACGGAAATCAAATTCCATTGAACATTAAATGTACCGGAGTTGATTTAAACAAAGAATTACCAATCGCACAAAATTATAAAAATATAGTGTACGAACGCCGAGATTTTGAACTAATAACTCCTGATTCGGATAAAAAAAGATATGATGTTATTTGGAGCAATAATGCATTTCAATATGCGTTAACCCCTATTGAAACATTACGCAAATGGCGAAATATGTTGACGGAAGGTGGTATGCTCGCATTAATTGTCCCGTCAACTACTGAAATTACGTACAATAGAATTGATTTTATTCAACACGACTATGTGTACTACAATTACACTACTGTTAGTCTATTACATATGTTAGCGTTAACTGGGTTTGAATGCGCATTTATGGAAAAATTGCCAGGAGATCCTTGGATTAAAGCAGTTGTATATAAAACAGATATTGAGCCATTTGATCCCCGCACAACACAGTGGTATCAGTTGGCAGAAACTAACCTCCTTCCAGAATCTGCAATCCAAAGTATCAATAGATTTGGATATCTAAGGCAGCAAGATCTTGTGCTAGAATGGCTTGATCATAGTTTACGTTGGTATGGCGAAGATTAATCAATAACTACGCAGATAATAAATACTACAATGAAAATTGTAGTAGCCACTGGGGGCTTTGATCCCCTTCACAGCGGACATATCCGCTATCTAGAATCAGCAAAAAAGCTAGGTGCTTACTTAATTGTAGGCGTAAATTCAGATGACTGGCTTATACGCAAAAAAGGCCGTTACTTCATGCCATGGACTGAGCGTGCCGCTATTGTTCGAGCATTAGGTTGTGTTGACGAAGTTATTGCGTTCGATGATTCCAACGGATCTGCTTGTAAAGCAATTGAATATGCTCTCGGTGTTAAAAATGATCCACGCAACTGGATCCCATTTGATAGTGTAATATTTGCCAATGGCGGAGATAGAACTCGAGATAATATTCCCGAAATGGTTTTTGAAGAAGTTGATTTTGTGTTTGGTGTTGGCGGCGAAGATAAAGCAAATAGTAGTTCATGGATTCTAGAAGAATGGAAATCACCCAAAACCGTTCGTCAATGGGGTTACTATCGCGTACTACACGAAGTAGAAGGTTGTAAGGTAAAAGAGCTTACAGTTGATCCAGGTAAAAGTTTATCAATGCAAAAACACCGTTGGCGTAATGAGTATTGGCTTGTAAGTGAAGGTAAGTGTATTGTTAATAGTAGGCTAGACTCTGGATATGTTATACCTCCAAAGCAATTAGAAAAGCACGATGAATACACAATTTTATGTGGCGAATGGCATCAACTAACAAACCCATTTGATGAACCATGTAGAGTTGTAGAAATACAATACGGCGAACGCTGCGACGAAGAAGATATAGAGAGATTATGAAACCAATTCCTATTTTTATTGGGTACGACCCACGAGAAGCAATAGCATATCATACATGTGCTAACTCAATTATTAGACACGCAAGTAAACCAGTGTCAATTATTCCATTAGCATTAAACTTGTTTGATGATTATAAAGAAACACATACAGATGGCAGTAACCATTTTATTTACAGTAGGTTCCTTGTTCCGCATTTAATGGATTATATTGGGTGGGCCATCTTTATGGATGGCGATATGATTGTGCGTGATGATATTGTTAAACTGTGGGAACTGCGTGAAATGGATAAAGACGTAATGGTTGTTAAGCACGATTACGAAACTAAAATGGAGACTAAGTATCTTGGTGCTAAAAATGAAAACTATCCTCGCAAGAACTGGTCTAGCGTGATATTATGGAACTGTAACAGTCACCCTAATCGCAAAGTAACTCCTAAATTTATTCAAGGAGCAACAGGTGCCGAATTACATCGTTTTACCTGGATTAATGATGAACGCATCGGAGAATTACCACCTGAGTGGAACTGGCTTCCAGATGAGTATGGTCCTAATCCAGATGCTAAACTATTACACTATACATTAGGTACACCCAGTTTCCATGAATTTGCTACTACTCCAATGGGCGACGAATGGCACAGGGAACGTATTTTTACTGAATATTGCGAACAACATGGGTTATGACATTAAAAATTGAATTTGGTTGTGGTGAAACGCCCTATCGCGATGAGTTCAAAACCTGCGATATTAGAGATTTGCCAGGCATTGACTTTGTTTGCGCTGCTTGGGATATAGATAAACATGTAGGCATAGATGCTGTTGATGAAATATATTCTCGGCATTTTTTTGAACACCTAACATTTCAACAAGGAAAAGCAGTATTAGGTGTTTGGTATAAAATACTAAAGCCAGGTGGAGTTATGGAAATGAGCATGCCTAACATGGTATATCATATACAGCAATGGTTAAACAAACGCAATGATACAAAAGAGTTTGCTCACGCCCTTGCTGGGTTATGGGGCTGGCAGCGTGGAGAGTTCAATGATACGTGGGACGTACATAAAAGTGGTTACGATTCAGAATCAATTTCTGAGCTGTTAAAGGAACATAACTTTCAAAATATTGAAACCTGGACTTCAAAAAGAGCTAGACATTTACACGTTAGGTGTTCAAAATAAAAATGAATGTCAAAGTATTTTTAAAATTTAACAGAAATGATCCAAGCGCATATCTGTGTTTACAGTACTGGCTTGAGCTTTTTCAAAAATATGATACCACAATTATATGTGACTTGTACGATACTGTAACACAAACAATGCCTGCTAAACTTTCAAAGGCTATACATGGATATAAGGTTAAAATAATAAACACTGATTATCAACAATTTATTGTACCTTACTTTAAGTCTAAAAAACAAAAAATGGCATCGGCTAATTATGAAGCATTTAGGTTAAAAGAATCTTCTGATTTAATCTGGATCATTGACGCTGATGACACAATGTTTTTATCTACAGATTATGAAGGACTTCGAGGTCGTTTGAAAAAAGCTGAACAGTATCTAATATCTAATAAACTAGATGGATTTAGTTTAGATTTTTATAGAGAATATAATGATACCTGGACGTTTGGCGTTGCTTGCTTTAATTCAAATCTCAATTGGAATAAAGTTAAGAGTGTGACTGCTGATAACATTGAACATTATAACTTACCGATGAACATTGATAGTATGTTTGATGTATTAAAAAGAAAAAATCAATTACGTCTAGAGAGCTTTGTCTTTCCTGGATATGCTTTCCAACATTTAATAAACAATTTTCGAAAATTAAATGTTGGTGTTTATTTTTGGTCTGGAGCAGCCAAAGGAAAACCGGCACGATTATGGGATACACCGTTACATCCTGAGGTTATCGAAATTGTATGAACATTATTGTACAGGCCGGCGGTCGCGGTAGTAGGCTAAGACATCATACATGGAACAAACCTAAATGTTTAGTAAGTGTTAATGGCCGGCCTATACTATATCAATTATTTGATAGATTTCCTGATGACACGTTCTATATAATTGGTGATTATGCCTTTGATAAACTTGAAGCATATCTTAAAAATAATACACCAGATGTTACTTATAAGTTAATACATACTAACCAAAAAGGCACAGCTAGTGGAATTCAGCAAGCGTTATATGAAATCAATAACGGCGAACCTGTGTTATTAGTATGGAGTGATCTAATTATAGGGGAGTTACCTAAACTCCCTGATAACTCGACATCAGTTGTTTATGTTACTAATGCGTTTACTTGTCGCTGGAGTTATACAGATAATCAACTTCAAGAAAAACCAAGTAATACAGCAGGAATTCCTGGATTATTTTATTTTAAGAACAAAAAGTTTTTGAGTAATATCCCGTCATCGGGTGAATTTATGCGTTGGTTTTCAGAAAATGTATTAAACTATACAACTATACAAGCGAATGATCTTCAAGAACTTGGTGACTTTTCTACAATCGAAGCAAATAATGATGCTCAATTTTGTAGATTTTTTAATCATGTAAAAATATCTGATGATAAAGTTATAAAAACCACAATTGATCACAATTACGCTCATTTAATAAATGGAGAAATTAATTGGTACAAAGAGGTTAAAAAACTAGGGTTTAGCCGCATCCCTGAACTTTACGAATTAAACCCATTGACAATGCAACGTATACAAGGTAAGCATTTGTGGGAAATAACAGATTTATCTAAGCGCGAACAACGTAGTGTTCTTGCGGACTATTTAGATAGTTTACGAAATCTACACAGTCGTGGAGAAACTGTCTCTGATCAAAAACAGGTTCGAGAAGTATATATTTCAAAGACACAACAACGTGTTAATGGTGTTAAAACTCTTATTCCTAATTTTAATCGACCAGAAATTACAATTAATGGACGTAAGTGCCGTAACATATTTCACTCTAAATATCAACATTTATGGAATCAGATTACTCAGTTAACTTACGCAGAAAAGTTTACTCCAATTCATGGCGATCCTACGTTTAGTAATACACTAGTTGATCATAATCTAAAAATTTGGTTTATTGATCCACGTGGGTACTTTGCTGGTCCGGGTATTTGGGGCGATCCGGATTATGATTTTGCTAAAGTTTATTATTCGGCAATAGGCGGATATGATGCGTTTAATCGTCGTAAATTTAAACTGTATATCGACGACGAAACTGTAGAAATATTACAACCAGATTCTAGCATAAAATCTGTAGCGCAGCAATTGTTTAGAGAGTTTTTTCCAAACAGCGTACAAAAGATTAAAGTGTTACATGGACTAATATGGTTATCGTTAAGTGGTTATGTACTCGATGATATCGATAGTATAATTGGTAGTTTTTATAATGGGCTATACTGGATTGAGGATGCTTTAAATGATTGATATACGTTTTCAGGCAATCGACGGAGTCTTTAGGTCACATATACCTTTGCCCAATCTAGATTGTGTTGAGTTTGTTACCAATGAACAATCAATAGCTAGGCAAATACCCGATGTGTATATACAGTACAACATTGGTGAGTCAAAATTTGCTAAAAGATTTAGAACAATTTACAGTAGAATGTACCATAGTGGTCGACCTTGGGTTGTAGTTGAAGAAGCAGCATTTAGAAAAATATCTAAAACTGGATTGCCATATTATCGATGGAGTTGGTTCTCATACTATAATGACTTAGGTATCCATTATATGCCCAATAGTCCCGGTGATCGTTGGGAACAAATACAGCAAGAAAATAATATTGAAATATATCCCTGGGAGTCTCGGGGCGAAAATATATTGTTTATGATGCAGCGGCCCAGGGATACCAGTCTAGCACCAATGGAACAAAAATACGGGTCTTATGCTAAATTTGTTGAATATAGTCTACATGAAATTAGAAAAAACACCGATAGACCTATACGTGTTCGCTTACACCCTCTACGTTGGCAACAACAAATGGAATTTCTACAACCGTTACTTGATGAAATTGATGACTGTGTTATTAGTGATAACAGTATACGCATTGACACCGACGGTGTTGCTAGTGGTGGCGCCAGTTTGTATAAAGATTTTGATGACGCATGGGCAGTTGTTGGCGCTAACTCGAACAGTTTAACTGAAAGTGTTTGTTATGGTATACCTACATGGACTTTGGATCCTAGTGCTATGGCTTGGCCAGTTGCCCATCATGATTTAACAAAGATTAATGACCCGGTAGGAATTAATAGAGAGCAATGGTTAAACAACATGGGTTATACTCAATGGCGTGTTGATGAAATTGAACGCGGAGACCCAATACATCATTTAATGAAATGGTATCCAGATGTTATTAAAATTCGAAAACAACACCTTGACTGGAAACTTATTCAAGAAAAGTTACGGTTTTATCATAATACCTTAAATATGTTTTTGAATAATGAACGTCCAAGACCATCTGGTAAACAGTTCAAAGCACACATGGAAACGGTAGCTCGACGACTAGAAAAGAAAAAAACAAAAAATAAAGTATGATACCAAAATTATCAAAAAATTTAAAACATCTCTGGCTCATTGACATTGATGGAGTTACGCTGAAGCACAATGGATATTTAAGAAACGGTGACGAGGTGTTACCAGGTGTAAAAGAATTTTGGGACACTATTCCAGAAAAAGATGTTATTATTTTACTAAGTGCCAGGAATGAAAAACATCTTGACTCTACGCTGAATATCTTTCATACCAATAATCTTCGGTTTGACCAGGCGATTTTTGGATTACCTCACGGGGAACGTATTTTAATCAATGACATTAAACCAAATGGAAAATTAAAGACGGCTCTAGCTTTCAATATTGTGCGTAATAAAGGGTTTGATGAAGAAACGTTTAACGCTGACATTGAAGTAGTGGACCCGCCAAAAATAAGCCAAAAAGCATTGAATAAAGCCGCCAAGGCAGAATCTAATGCTCGTCGTGCCGAAGCGGCAGCAAAGAAGATGGAAGAAGCAGCAAGACGCATTGAAGAAGGCGAATTAGAAATTGATATTGACAATTTAAAATACGCAGAGATATATAAAGATCTATTTAAAGATATAGTAGAATATACTAAAAACATAAAAGACGATAACAAGTTTACTCAACTTGTTAATAAAATATCTAGTGTTCATTCAGAAACTCAGCTAGTAGGGTTAAGTGAACTAGAAGATGTAACAGCAAACGCAAGGCGTAAAGGAATAACAGTGGACCCGATTGTAGAAAATTTTATTTTAGGAGCAGCAGGTAGAATTGGTACCTGGGATGGAGATGCTGACAATATTAATAATCCTATCGCATTGCGTAGTATTGCTAAACGCAAGCAAATGAAAGCCTGTTTAGAAACCGGAAGAGATTTTTATTATATTGACACCGGTTACTTTGGTAATGGTAAAAGTAAGAAATATCATAGAGTTACACGTAACGCAATGCAGTGGCTGGGCGAAATCGAAGATCGCCCAGCCGATCGCTGGGAGGAAACCGGCGAAAAGTTAAAAAAACATACTCCAGGTAGTAAAATTTTACTCTGCCCGCCTAGCCAAAAAGCGTTAAAATACTGGGATATTGATCTCGGTGAATGGTTAGAAGAAACAATTAATAATATTAGAAACAACACCGATAGAGAAATAATAATTAGAACTAAGCCAACCAGAACCGAGCGTATTACTACTAATACTATGGAACAGGCGCTTGCTGACGATGTACATTGTATGGTAACATTTAATAGCATCGCAGCCGTTGAGA
>Ga0196901_1001010_pt1 | contig 14450 bp, 12 predicted proteins | sample CB_VirMetaG_FD_169099 | JGI IMG/M metagenome (GOLD analysis project Ga0196901, IMG submission 169099) | Freshwater to marine saline gradient viral communities from Chesapeake Bay - CB_1504_1 Viral MetaG (v3) (version 3) | ecosystem: Environmental > Aquatic > Marine > Coastal | place: USA... | reverse complement strand
TAAGATTGAAGAGCAGTACCCGGAAGGGTTTGATTACATGCTCGACCAGAATACTAAGGCTCAGACTGAGCTTTTAGATCGCCTTCAGTTCGATAATGAGGATGTTGCTGAGAAAGCACCAGAACCGCTAAAAGAGCTGGATAGCTATCTGCTGGATAGGGCTCCGTATTCTGTTGGCGTAGCTCTTGGTGATGAGAATTCCTATAACATTTCTGGTAGCCCTGCCGTTGGCGTAGTCACACCAGAGACCCTGTTTGGTTCGCCTAAAACAGGGCGCTTAGCTGGGCAGTTTCGATCAGATCAAAGTCGTATAGATACTGCCATCCATGAAACGGGCCACTACCAAGGCCTGATGGCAGACAACCCGCTAGAAGTCCTTGGTGAATTCAAGGACAGGTTTACGGATCAGGACAGCAGCTATGAAGCCGCTACAACGGGTCTAGATCTGTATCGCTCTCTGTCTCGTGGAGATGACCTGTCGATGGAGCAAGCCATCCGTTATCTGGCAGCACAGGGCGTCAATCTTTATGACCAAGATCAGGTCAAGGATCTGAAAGAAAACATCATCAATGGTGTAGAGCGTCTCTACCAAAAGAGTAACGGTGCCATTGAATTTACTGAGGATAAAAAAGCGGCCCTAGAGTCTGATATCGACCTTGAGTTCGAGAAGATTCCAGATGCGTTGTATTACGTTCAATTTGAGTCCACCGCTCGTTCAGACCGCTTAGACAACCTAACAAAGCACCACCTAAAAAACTTAGCCAACAACACGGCAGTAGAGCGTGACGATGGAAGTATTTCTACCATCTACACAGCTCAGTTTGAGGAAGGTGGAAAGAACTACATCATCCCAACTATTTGGGACGGCAAAGAGCTGAGCTTTGAGGATGCTAGAGACAGAGCCCTTGAAGAAGGTGTGTTTGAGGTATTCGACACTCAAGAAGCGGCAGATGCCTTTGATTATATGATCCATAACGAGAACCCCATATTTCAGCAGGAATATGATGGACGTATGGAGATCATGGAGCCTGAAAGGGCACAACAATATTTAGATAGATTTCAAATTAAACGTAAGCCTATGGGCTTCGCAAAAGGAGGCATTGCTATGCCATGTGGTGATCCCATGAGTCTTATGTTCCCAGATACCTTTGAGGTAAGTGTCGGTACTGATCCGGTATCCGGCAATGACATCCCTCCGGGCAGTTCGCCGGAAAACGTACGTGACGATATCCCAGCTGTGATTAGTTCTGGTGAGTACGTCGTACCGGCGGATGTAGTCCGTTACCACGGTCTGAAGACCTTTATGCAGCTTCGTGATGAGGCCAAGATGGGCCTGATGGCTATGCATATGGATGGTCAGATTCAGACTATTGATGAAGAAGATCTAGAAGAAGAAGACGAAGAGGATCTTGAAGAAGATACCTCTCACGAAACTGCTGAAGGCAATGAAATTGAAGCAGCTGAGCACGAAGTAGAAGAAGAGATGATGGACGTCGAGGAAGAAGAAGACGACGAAGATCTCTACCCTTCAGAGCCGGGCCAGTTTGCTTACAAACCGTCTGTACGCTTTGCCGTAATCTCAAAATAAGACGGTCGCTCTATTTGCGGCACGGGCTACCCGCAGAACCACCGGCATCGCCGGTCTACTTTTCGGCCCCCTAGGAGTTATTTATGGCTAAGTACCAAGGTGCGTACCGTGAGGACGTATACAAGGAAGAATTGCCTGTTCAAAATATTGTAGAAGAGCAGGATGATATTGAATCCGGAGATCCGGAAGAAGGCACATTTAAGAAGCGCTATGGCGATCTACGCCGTCACATGCAGCAGATGATGCAGCAGAAAGACGCAGAGATGGCGCAGATGCGAAATCAGTTAGATAGCGCAACTCGTCAGCAGATCCGTTTCCCGAAGACGGACTCAGAGGTAGCGGAATGGGCCAAAAAGTACCCAGACGTTGCCAAGATCGTCGATACGATTGCCCAGAAGCGAGTACAGGAAGCTCTTGCCATCGGTGAGAAGAAGCTGGCCGGTATTCAGAAGCTGGAGCAGAAGATCGAGCGTGAGAAGGCGGAACAGGAGCTTCGTAGGCTACACCCGGACTTCGACGAGATCCGTGCTAACTCCCGGTTCCATGAGTGGGTCAGTGAGCAGCCTCAGTGGGTGCAGGACTCCCTCTACAAGAACAATACCGACGCTCGTGCAGCAGCACGTGCCATTGATCTTTATAAGGCTGATGCCGGTATTAAGAAAAAGCGTGTATCCAGTTCATCGGATGCCGCTAAATCCGTAGGACGTGCCACCGGAGCTTCCGTAAGCAATGGCAAGGCCCGTTTTAAGGAAAGCCAAGTTGCTAAGATGAGTGCCGCTGAATTCGAGAAGAATGAGGCTGCAATTACCGAAGCAATGCGGAATGGCCTATTCGAGTACGATTTAAGCGGCAAGGCTGCATAAATCTACTTGTAATGACATTAGCTAAGGTGATATAATGTCACCAACTAATGTCTTTCGGGGAGAGATGGGTATTTCTCATTTCTCTTCCTGTCTCTCCCCAACCCCCTCAGAAATATGACTAGGTGCCCCTCTTTGGAGGCAACCACTGACTCTAATTCCTGAGTCCATAGTGTGGTTATTAAAACCACATACAACGAACAACAAGCAGCAGACTACCCAACTGTGACCGGCCCGTCTTAGTGCGTTACCCGGCCAGTGAAGTTGGCCTCTTGAAGCAAGTGTTCGTTTTGAACCCCTAAGCAGCCCCGGCTGTTTTCGATGCCAAAACGACCTTAACAGGAGGAAATTAAAATGGCATTTTCAACCGCATCAGGTTATGGCAACCTGCCGAACGGCAATTTCTCGCCGGTCATTTATAGTCAGAAAGTCCAAAAGTCTTTCCGTAAGTCTTCTGTTGTAGAAGACATCACCAACACCGACTACTTTGGTGAGATCGCTAACTTCGGTGACAGCGTTCGCATCATCAAGGAGCCGGAAATCACTGTAAGCTCTTACGCTCGTGGCACCACTGTCGCAGCACAGAACTTGAGTGATGCTGACTTCAGCCTCGTTGTCGATCAGGCGAACTACTTCATGTTCAAGATCGATGACATCGAAGCTGCACACAGCCACGTTAACTTCATGGATCTGGCAACGGATCGTGCTGCTTACCGTCTGCGTGACACCTTCGACGGTGAAGTTCTGGGTTACCTCGCTGGTTGGGAACTGAACGCCGGTGGCAGCTGGATCCGTCGTAGTGCAGCAAACGGTACTAAGGCAGATTCTTCTGCTGGTAACGATGAATTGCTGGCTGCCAACAAGCTGGACATCACCGACTTCGGTGGTTCTGACTTGGGTGTACTCGGTGAAGTAACTTCTATCCCGGTTGCGGCTGGTGGTGGTGCTTCTGGTATCACTTCTCCGCTCGCCGTCCTGAACCGCATCGCTCGTCAGATGGATCAGGCTAACGTAGACACCGAAGGCCGCTGGTTTGTGGCTGATCCGGTATTCTACGAAATCCTGATGGACGAAAACAGCAAGTTCATCTCGAATGACTATGCTGGTGGTCAGGATGCTGGTGACGTACTGCGCAACGGTCGTGTAGGCTCTGGCCTCATCCGTGGCTTCCGCGTCTACAAGTCCAACAACCTGCCGTTCGTCGGTACTGGTGCGGGTACTACCCTCAGCACCGGTTCTGAAGACAACTTCGGCGTTCTGGTTGCTGGTCACGACAGCGCAGTAGCAACCGCACAGCAGCTCAACAAGACCGAGTCTTACCGCGATCCTGACAGCTTTGCTGACATCGTTCGTGGCATGCAGCTCTACGGTCGTAAGGTGTTGCGTCCGGAAGCTCTGTTCACTGCGAACTACAACCTCGCCTAAGTGAGCTAGTGGTGGTGGCCCCCCGAAAGGGGGGTCGCCTTTTCCACGTTTGTAAGAGATAGTTCTAATGCCATCCACGTTTATAGATCTTACTAATCAGCTGTTGCGCCGCCTCAATGAGGTTGAGATTTCGCAGGCCGATTTTCCTAATGTTCGTGGCGTTCAGGCTTTGGCTAAGGATGCTATTAAGGCGTCTGTGGCTAAGATCAATCAGGCTGAGTTTGAATGGCCGTTCAATGCTGCCGAACACACTCAGATTTTAGCAGTTGGGCAAGAAGAGTATTCTTGGCCTACCTACTTCAAGATTTCAGATTGGAATTCCTTCCAGATTCAAGCGAATTCCGGTCTTGGTACAGGGTACAAATCCCTCAAGTTTATGGATCGTGACGAGTGGTACACTAACCACCGTGACGACGATATGGATGCTGGTGTCGTTGGACGTGGCTTACCCGAGTATGTCTTCCCATCACACGGCAATGGTTATGGCGTAACCCCTTCACCGGATGCGGCCTATACCGTTAGGTTCCGCTACTTCATGAATCATACGGATCTCTCTCTATACGATGATGAGACCCGCATCCCGGCTACATATGACAATGTGATCATCAACGGTGCGTTGTATCACTTCTACATGTTCAGGGATAACATGGAAGCAGCCGGGGTTACTGCACAGATCTTCCAGCAGGGCCTCAAAGAAATGCAAAGCATCCTGATCAACAAATACGAATACCTCCAAGACACTCGGGTCATTCGTAAGAGTAGAGCGGGGGCCTAATGCCTGATCGCATTCAATCGTTTAAGGTAGTATGTGGCGGCGGACTTGATTCAACTGAGAACCATCTAGACATCTCAGAGAACAAGCCGGGCTGTGCCACACGCCTAGTGAATTATGAAGTGAGCCTCTATGGGGGCTACCGTCGTATTGAAGGCTTCCAGCCATACGATGAGAATTATGCGGAAGTGGCCCCGAACGATTGTCAGGGCAAGATCCTTTCCGTTGCAATCTACAAAGATAGAATTGCACATGAAGCAGTTATTATTGCTGCTAGGAAACTGAAGCCCTACTACTTCACGGCTACAGCGGGTCAGACTACCTTTACCGGTGTTGATGACAACGGCCGCACCCTAGAGATTAATAATCCTGCCAGCCATATCTTTGTGACGCAGGGTGGATCACTGCTCTACTCTAGCGGCTATACTGTGCCAAACAGTAGCACGCTTGAGCTCAATTTTGGAGCAACTGCAGGGCAGCAAATTGTCATTGATCCCAATGAGTATGGTTTCTTTCGTCATACTCCTACTGGCTGGGATCGCTACGTACTGGATCACGATATTTTCCGTTCCACTACGGACGGTGCAGGTACCCACGTTAACAAGTTGCGCCATGTTGGGTTCAACTTCGGGGACGGCAACAACCTGATCTTCGTAGACGGCATCAACCCAGCACTCATCTTTGACGGCTATCACTGGGATGTCCTCCTCTCTACTGGGGATGGTACTTCCGACCAAAGTGGGCCACATGCTCCGGGCGGAGATCAGTGTCTCGATGCACCCGCTCTAGTGGATGTATTTGAGAACCACATTATCTTGGGTGGGGACGTTCAGGCGTCAGCTACTGTGGCCTATTCGGCCCCGAATAATCCCTATAACTTTACCGTAGCGGCTGGCGCTGGGCAGCTTTCCATTGGCTTCGATGTCGTACAGTTTAAGCCTTTCCGAGATGACCTCTTCGTATTCGGCAACAATGCCATCAAGAAGGTTGCTCCAGACGTTACCTACGGCTTTGTACTGGATAACGTAACGGCCAACGTTGGTTGTATTGCCCGTGATAGCGTACTCGAAATTGGTGGTGACCTCGTATTCCTAGCCCCGGACGGACTCCGCCCTGTGGCAGGTACCAGTCGCATTGGTGACGTTGAGCTGGAGACTATCTCTAAGGATATCCAGCAACTGCTGACTGAGCTGCCTAGAGACTACGACCTAGACACCCTCAACGGTGTTGTGATCCGTTCTAAGTCACAGCTCCGCTATTTTATTGGTGATGACGACACAGCTACCACAGATAGCTTCGGTATCATCGGTGGCCTTCGCTCAGCCGACCAACGCCTAGGGTGGGAGTTCGGTGAGCTCATCGGTATTCGTGCAAGTGCTTGTGCATCTGAATACGTGAACCGAGAAGAGCTGGTGCTCCACGGAGATTATGATGGATGCATCTACCGACAGGAGCAGGGCAGTAATTTCAATGGACAGGACATCCTAGCGATCTACTCCACCCCCTACTACGACTTTGGGGACACGGAAGTTCGCAAGACGATGCGTAAGGTGAATACCTTTATCCGGTCAGAAGGCCCCCTAACCATGAACATGGCGATGACCTTCGACTGGGATGATCCGACGGTTGTTCGTCCATCTTCGTACTCAGCAAGCTCTCGTGGTGCTCCGGTACGATACAAAGGCCGTAACATTAACTACGGCGGCCAAAACATCAACTACGGCGGTAATGAGAAACCAATCATTACCACCTCCGTACAAGGCTCTGGGTTTTCGACCCAGCTGACGTACGTGACCTTGGGGGATTTTAGTCCGTACTCCATCCAAGGGATCGTATTTGAATTCTCTATTGCAGGAAGACGTTAAATGGCAGGTTACACTCGTCAATCGGTAGCTGACATCGTTAACGGTGCTAATATTACGGCACCTCCGCTGAATGCAGAGTTAAACCAGCTTGCTGCAGCATTTGATCCATCTACTGGCCACAGTCACGATGGGTCTGCTGGCAACTCTCCACCGATTAACCTAGGTACTTCTGTATCTGGATACCTGCTTCCTGCAAACGGTGGTACGGGTGGCCTCAACAATACTACTGCAAGCTCCGTCCCAACTACGACTGACGATAACACGGCTGGTTATGCCCCGGGTTCCATCTGGATCGACGGGTCTACCGGCCGTTTGTACGTCTGCGTTGCCAACACTACCAACAATGCTTTCTGGGTAGAGGCGCTGGGCGTTACTCCGTCCAATGACGTTATCCCATCTGCTAACAACCTTGTAGACCTCGGTACTAGCACGTACCAGTTCAAGGACATCTACATTGATGGTACTGGCTATATTGATGCTGTAAGCGGTGACACCCTCACCCTGACCAGCAATGCTTCTATCGGTGGCAACCTGACCCTGACTGGTAACGCCGTTATCTCTGGTAACGTAACGACTACAGGTACTGGATACTTTGGTGGTAACCTTAGCACCAACTCCAACATGACCGTTGTAGGCATCACCTACCTGAATGGTAATGTGATCCTCGGTAACGCTGCTACTGACCAAGTAACTTTCTATGGCCGAGTCAATACAAGTATTCTTCCTCTCACTGATGGTACCTACAGCCTAGGTTCTAGCACCAATGAGTGGCAGGATCTGTGGATTGATGGGACTGCTAACATTGACTCGTTAGTTGCGGATACCGCTGACATTAATGGCGGTTCAATTGATGGTACAACAATCGGTGCTGGTACTGCCTCTTCTGGTTCTTTTGCTGGTCTTACTGCTACCGGTACTGTTAATTTTTCCGGTGCTGCTGTTTCTAATCTTGGAACCGTAACCACTGCAGATATCAATGGTGGCACTATTGATGGCGTTACCATCGGTACGAACTCCCCGGTAACGGATCTCCGTGTAGACAATTTGAAGGTAGATGGTAACGCAATTACTTCTACTAATACCAATGGCAACATCGATCTGACACCTAATGGTGCAGGTGAGGTCAATATCAGTAAGGTAGACATCGACAGCGGTGCTATCGACGGAACAGTCATTGGTGCAAATTCTCGTGCAGCAGGTAACTTCACTACTGTAACGACTACCGGACAAGCTACCCTAGCTACCGCTGATATCAATGGCGGTACTATTGATGGCACTGTCATTGGTAGTAACAGCGCTACTACTGCTACTTTCACCGCTGCTACTGCCACTACTGGTTTCACTGGTAATCTCACGGGCAATGTCACGGGTAACGTCACAGGTAATGTAACTGGTGCTATCACTGGTAATGTGACAGGTAACTTAGCAGGTGACGTAGCCTCTACTGGCACATCTACGTTCAATAACGTGACCGTTAACGGCACATTGAACATGGACGCTGCTACTACAGCTACCATTATTAACCTGACAGATCCTACTAATGCTCAAGATGCAGCGACTAAAAACTATGTAGATACTAATGACGCGCTGAAGCTGAACTTAGCAGGCGGCACTATGACGGGAAATATCACCCTGTCTGGTGGTGCAAAAGTCACAGGTCTTCCTACCCCTACTGTAGATGCTGATGCAGCGAATAAGAAGTATGTAGATGATGAAATCAGCGCTGTAATCGATGCTGCACCGGGCGCACTAGATACTCTGAATGAATTAGCTGCAGCTCTAGGCGATGACGCTAACTTCAGTACCACAATGACCAATGCGCTAGCTACTAAGCTTCCTTTGGCAGGCGGTACAATGAGTGGCGCTATTGATATGGGTGGCAGCAAGATCACAGGTCTTGGCACTCCTACAGCTACGGCAGATGCAACAACTAAAGCGTATGTAGATGGCGTAGACGCTACTAAGCTTAACTTGTCTGGCGGTACCATGACAGGTAGCATCGATATGGGTGCGAATAAGGTAACGTCTACTACTACTCCTACAGCAGATTCAGATCTTTCTCGTAAGGCTTATGTAGATGCTCAGCGTGATACTCGTGTTGCTAAGGCAGGCGATACCATGTCTGGCAATCTTGCTATGGGTAGTAACAAGGTTACAGGTGTAGCTGATCCTACGGACGCACAAGACGCAGCTACTAAGAACTACATTGATAATATCTACGGCTCTACAGCTTCTGCAGCAGCTTCTGCTACGGCAGCGGCTAACTCAGCAACAGCGGCGGCTAACTCTGCTACTGCAGCTCTAAATTCACAGAATGCAGCAGCCACCTCTGAGTCTAACGCAGCGGCTATCTATGACCAGTTTGATGATCGTTACTTAGGTAATAAGACTTCTGCACCTACCGTAGATAATGACGGTCAGACACTGCTTACTGGTGCGCTATACTTCAATAGCTCTAACAACATCATGTACGTGTATGGCAGCTCTGGTTGGCAGCCTGCAGGTTCTTCTGTTAACGGTACTTCAGACCGCTACTCATACACTGCTACAGCGTCTCAGACTACCTTCTCAGGTGTAGATGATAACGGCTCTACCTTAGCGTATGACTCCGGTTACGTAGATGTGTACTTGAACGGTGTACGTCTAGTTGATGGCACTGACTTCACAGCGACTTCAGGTACCTCTATTCAGCTTACCTCTGCTGCTACACTAGGCGATAGCCTTGAGGTTGTAGCTTACGGTACATTCTCTCTCGCTACGCATTACACGAAAGCTGAGGCAGACTCTCGCTTCTTGAATGTAAGTGGCGATGGTATGTCGTCTGACCTTACGTTTGGCGATAATGTTAAAGCCATCTTTGGTGCTGGGTCTGACTTTGCCATCTCACATAACTCTGTCAGCGGCAATCTTATTGAGATGACAGCAACCCCGCTTGAGTTGCATCAAGCTGGGACAAATTCGGTTCTACAGCTTTACAATGATGGGGCGTTTCACAATCAAGTTCTGCAAATACTTAAAGGCGGCACCCTTCACGGCGGCATCAGCACAGACACTGGCAAACTAAAGATTGACGGCGTTGGTTCTCTTGAATTGTCTGACGACGGAAGCACTAAACTCGCCACCACCTCCACAGGCATTGATGTCACCGGCACTGTAGACACTGACACTGTAACTCTACCAAACGGATGGGTTGTAAGTGAATCGGGCGGCAACCTCTACTTTGCTAAGTCTGGCACTAACCTAATGAAACTGGATTCTACAGGTAAGCTACAAGTAGCGGGCGACATTGAATCTAACGCAACAATCAGCTAATAGGAAACTCCGAAGATGGCTATTAAAATTGCAGGTACTACAGTCATAGATGATGACTTTAATGTACGCAATGTGGCGGCAGACGCCCCAAATAAAAAACCTTCACTACTTTTAGACTTTGCAAATGCAGAGGCTATTGATCCGTACTTAACACTAACTCGTGGATCAAGCGCGTACAGTTTTACTGGCAGACCGTTTAAGTCTAGCGGCAATGCTTTGACAAACTCGACTGCGTTTAATATTTCAGGCGCGGGGTGGAGCTTCAGTAATAAAGTCTCACTAACCAACGCTTCTTCGGTTACGGCACCAGACGGCAGTACAGGGGCTGTCGTTGAATGCAAAGATGGTGTAACAGGACAGTTAGGGTATACAGATGGCGGCAGTGCCGTAATTGGCGGCATGAAGAAGTACGACGGAGCCGTACTGTCTATGTTTGTTAAACCCGCAAGTGGCACCCGTTACCCTGCAATAAATTGGCGCAATCAATTTAACCAGTGGGGCGGGGCTGTTTTTGATATACACGGCGGGTCTACCGTTACAGAAAGAGAGGAGGGTACAGAAGTAGAAGTAGTTTCTTCAGGTATGGAATCTTACGCAAACGGGTGGAAGCGTTGTTGGGTTCGTGTCCGATATGTAGGTACTAATACTTCTGGGGTAACTCTTCAGTACCGATTTACTATGTCCGCAAGTAGCACAGGTGCAGATATTGTAGCCAATTACGCCGCGGGTTACTACCTTCTGGACGGCTCTTCTGGTATCTACATCTGGGGCGCACAGGTAGACTTAGACGAAGGTTCTCTAAGTGTGTACACACCCGTAGATGGTGAGCCTATCACTAATTATATGATGCGCTATCATAGCTGGTCGGATGACGCCCCGCGCATCGACTACGACCCTATTACACGAGAATGTAAGGGCCTTTTAATTGAAGATGCAGGTACTAATTTAGTTACAAACTTGTTCGACTCTACATGGAATAAAGCAGGTATTATTGCCCACGATAATTACGCTAAAGCCCCGGACGGTTCGCAGGATGCTGTGTACATCCGAGAAGACAGTTCTACAGGGCAACACACTTTCTACCAAGATTTTACTATTAGTAACAACTCTAACAAAATTGTTACTAGTATGTACGCCAAACAAGTTGGCAATAATGATCGAATTGGCATCTTTATCCATGATACTGGTACAGATGACGTAGATAAACAGATTCAAACGATCGTGGAGTTTAACTTCTCAGACGGATCAGTAAATGCCCAAGATGTAAGTTATGGAACCCTCAATGATAGTGGTTCTCAATATATTGGGGATGGTTGGTGGCGTTTTTGGACGATAAGCACCCCTGCTAATCCAATTACAACTGCAAGTTTCCGTTTCCATGTACGTTTTGGTAGTTCAACTCGTTCTGGTGTAGACGCAATAGCCAGTAACTATACAGGAAGTCAGTGGGATGGTGCCCTTTTATGGGGCGCACAGATTGAACAGAATGATAACCTCAACGCTCCCACATCTTATATGAAGGGTGGTAGTGGTTCTTCTGGAACTCGTGCGGCTGATGACTATTTAATTGAAGTTAAACGCCTTGAGCATGACGGGAACTACAAAAACGATAATTTTACTAATCTGATTGGGCAGACTGAAGGTACGATTATGTTTGAAGGCTACAGCGTAGCTAAAGACTATAACCGCGTGTTCACTTTAGGTGCGGCAAATGACACGGCGCACCGGCTAGAAGTTTCTAGAAATCAAGACACATATAGAGTATATTGTAATAGCTACGGTACAAACTTTATTAACGTTAGCAGCAGTGCCAATGCACCTGCTAATGACACATACGATAAGTTTGTTATTGGTTATAAAAAGAACGATACCGCTTGGCGTTCTTCTGGTGGTGCTGCCCTTCAAAAAGATACCTCATGTAATATGCCAATGATTGAGCAAATGCGATTTGGTGTTGTAACTGGCGGTAGTTCTATGACAGGGCATCTTAAAAAGATTGTTTTTTGGAATGAACGCCTACCTGACGCCACACTTAACTACTTGGTGGAGGCATAAAATGATCAAATTCTATTTGAAAACAAATACTGAACAAGAGATGTGGGAGGCATTAGAGGCCGCTAATTTAGCTGTTCGTGACTATGATCCTACAGATGAAAATAACATTTCTACAGGAGAAACTGATTGGACTCCTACAGGAGCGTACGATTGGAGATTTACTGGGTACGCTTTGGATATGATCGGCACAATCTACACAGACTCAGATCAAACTAAAACTGATGAGTTTGGCAACGAGGTTCCAATCAAAGTGGCAGTAGACGGCTTTCACGCAAATCTTAAAGCACCGCATACAGTGACAGGGCTACCTACCGTAGACACTCCTGCAACTCCATATCGTGTTTGGGTAGGAGAATAACAGATGGCTAAATTACACGGACTAGAACCAAATCAATTTCCGACGGTAGCGGACTTAGGCCCTGCGGCTTTCCGTAATCGTGTTGGCGTAACGCCACACCCTAAATACCCTACTGCAATCGTTCCTGAATACTTCACTAGAGACAACCCTAACGCCTCTACTTCAGTTACAGCTTGTAGTCGAAATAATATGCAAATCCATACTGGTGGGGATAGCAGACTTATTTTCACCAATACCCAAGGTTATGGCATTGTTAGTGGTTTGATGGAATTTAAGCACAGTATGGGTTCAAACCAATGGGCTTTATACTGGGTACAATGCTCACGTTATCGGGTTGATGCAGTTTTGTTGGCGGGCACTCTTGGAGGAGGTATCACGATTGATCGTTACCAAGACCCAAATGACGCCAACATTAACAGTCTTCGCATTACTAACAACGGCGCATACGTGATGAATACTAACATTGTACTTTGGCTGAATGCGAACGGGGGTCTTAATCAACTAGATTTCCCATCTGAAGTACAACCTGTGGCGGCGATATGACTATGAAACATCCATTAGACGACGGTAGCAAAATTTTTGGTACGGGCGGTGATATTACTGACCCAGATGAGCGTTATGCTTTTTGGGAAGGTGTCGCACTTCATGATGCTGAAATGTACAAAGTAAATCGCCGACAAGCATACCCAGACTTAGGGGAACAACTGGATTACATCTACCACAATGGGGTGGATGCATGGAAGGCTGACATTATTGATCCGATCAAGGCGCAGTTTCCGAAACCAAGTGAGGAAGCACAATGAGCAAAGCAAGAAACCTAGCCGACCTGCTGGACGCCAATGGCGATGTCGCCAGCGGTGCGTTGGATAATGTGCCGCCAAGCAATGATGCCAGCGCACTAACGACTGGCACTTTGCCGATTGCTCGTATTGCGGATGGTGACATCACGGCTGCAAAGCTATCTGACACTTACCTAACAGGTATTGGTGATGGGACTGTAACCGCAACAAAGCTGGCTTCTACTCTGGACTTGTCGGGTAAGACGGTGACGCTTCCGAACAACGCAACAAACCTAGACTACGTCCAACCTGTCAACGTTGGGTACCAAGCATTTGCGGATAACACGCAATATAACCTCGCTAACATGAGCATCCCTTCCGCTGGTGTTTGGTTTGTGTGGACACACCTTCGATGGGGATTTAGTGGCAATACCCATTTTACGAGGATAAAAGTAGATGGTTCTAACAGTTCCGGCATTTTATGGAAAATGCAGGAAGAACGTATAGCTGTTTATACGGGGAACGCAAATATGTCGCTTACGTCAAACTTTATTATTGAAGTAGGTAGCGGTAACACCTTTCCTTATACTTTGGGTCTGTATGGGTATAAGTCAGGAGGCGGCACACTGTTTTTGCAGAATGATAGTAACGGATACAATGCTTTCGGCGCGCTCAAGATAGCAAAAACTTCAGTTACTACTGCAACGATGGCGCAGAAGGGGTATTAAGATGGATGTCTTTTTCCAAGCCGTACAAAACTTAGTAGGCGACAAAAGTTGGAGTATCCAAGAGCCGCCTAGTAGTGAAGCTGAGTTCCTAGCGACTTTCAGAGTATCTGTCGGTGTTGAGGGCGGCGTAGCTGTAATGTCTAACGACCCTTCTGATTTTGGGTTTACCTACGCGCAGCTACAAAATGAGATTGCTTCTGTGCAAGCTAGTTATGATGCACAGCAATACGCTCGTGACCGTGCTGCCGAATACCCATCCGTCAACGACTACCTCGATGGCATTGTGAAGGGCGACCAAGCCCAGATTGATGCGTACATTGCTGCGTGTCAGGCGGTTAAGACCAAGTATCCAAAGCCGGAGTAAGAGCTGAATAATAATGGCCACTAAACCCGTCTCTAAAAAGAGCATGGCTTGTAATAAGCCAAAGCGTACCCCCTCTCATCCTAAGAAATCCCACGTCGTTAAGGCTTGCGAGAATGGCAAGGAAAAGGTCATTCGCTTCGGTGAGCAGGGAGCTAAGACTGCAGGTAAACCTAAGAAGGGTGAGTCTGAGGCGATGAAGAAGAAGCGCAAGAGCTTCAAGTCTCGTCACGCTAAAAATATCAAGAAAGGTAAAATGTCGGCTGCCTATTGGGCAGATAAAGTCAAATGGTAACCGCCTAGTGAACTTCTCTATGATGATGCCGTGGAACTGGATGGGTATGATG
>Ga0196901_1001009_pt1 | contig 14451 bp, 16 predicted proteins | sample CB_VirMetaG_FD_169099 | JGI IMG/M metagenome (GOLD analysis project Ga0196901, IMG submission 169099) | Freshwater to marine saline gradient viral communities from Chesapeake Bay - CB_1504_1 Viral MetaG (v3) (version 3) | ecosystem: Environmental > Aquatic > Marine > Coastal | place: USA... | reverse complement strand
CAATTAAACTATGAGTGTAAATGTATGTTAAATAAATTTAACTCGAAAATAAAAAACCCACTAAATTAATAACGGGTTTAATTAAATATAAGACTTTAACTGGTACGCTGAATAAAAAAGCGTTTAAAGTACTGTCATTGCAAACCTACGCTTTTATTTCTTAACTCGCAACCTTTTATCTAAAACTTTTTTAATTTTAGCACAATGTCTATATTCTTCTGCATCTTCAAAAGCTATTAACGCCCATTTTAAATCATCATTCGAACCCATTTCGCACCAATTGATAAACTCCTCATCTGTTTTAAAATGGTTTATTATTTTAGTTGGTTCTATAAAATCTTCGTACATTCCTATTAAATCTTCCATAATAATAATGTTTATATTAACGCATTTATACGGCGATTATCACCGCAAAAGTTAACCCCGACAAATTAGGATTTGAACCTAAATAAATACAATTGAATGTACTATGTTACCTTTACATCATTTGTCGAGGGTAAATATACGGCTTTTTTACTCTCGTAGTAACTTATAAGTTACTATATTCTTTTTTAGCTTCAAAACTTGGACACGCTTTAGCAACTCCTTTAAAATCTTTATGCCCTTGAATTATTGCTTTAGGGTATAATTTACGAGCTTGTTTTATTAGATATAAAAGACTTTCTTTTTGTTTGTCTGTTCTAGTATCTTTTGGTTTTCCGTTAGCATCTATCCCCCCAATATAGCTAAAATGTATTGAATTACTGTTGTATCCTTTCACTCCATTTGTTACTTGTTCGTAGTTAGCTAATTCATTTATAATTCCATACTTATCAATAAGCCTATGATACCCTACTGACTTCCATTTCAGTGTATTTTTCCAATAGTTTAAAATACTTTCTTTTTTAACTTCTGGACTTGTAGCGGTGCAATGTATTACTATGTACTCTATATTTCTCATTACTCTTTTTTGTGTTTTAGTTTATAAGTTTCAAATTCTTTTTTAAGAACATCGTGTTGTTTTTCTAAAGACTTAAATTTCTTTTCCCAACTTTCAGCACTTTCTGTAAGTACTGCATTTCTAACCTCTAAAGCGTTTAATCTATTTGTAAGGTTATCAAACTGCTCCTTGTAATGTTGTAAAAAAACATCGTAAGTTTTCTGCATTGCGTCAATAGCGTCAACCGTTTGTTTTTTTTCTAATAATTTTGTTGACTTTCTACCAACTATGAAAGAAGCAATACCGCCTACTGCGATACTAATCTCTCTCCAATACTCTATTATGCTTACCATTTTTTATATACCATATTAAAGGAATTATTACTATTAATAATGCCTCAGTTAAACTCAATACTTTAGGGTCTAAAAATAACTCATTTACAAAGTTAAATAAACTTAACTCAAATAAAAAGAATTTTATAAAACTTTTCTTATCTGTTAAAAACAAATAAGTACATAGCAAAGTTATAAATAATGCATTACCATAATAAAAACTTCCTTTAGGTAAATAAGTCCAAAATGAATATGTCAATATACTTATAATAGTTGCTATGTATAATACTAATTTCATTATCTATCGTTAGGTCTTGTTCCTATTAATTCTAACCCTACGCTGTTTAAAATAGCATTAGCCTCATTAATAGCATCTTTTTGCTCATTCGTTGGTTCTGTTTCTGTGTAAATTTTATTTTCCATTTTTGTATTTGATTTTAAATTTTTATTTGTTATGTAACCAAGTATTAAAGCTCCTAGTCCTTTCGCTATGTTTAGATAAAATTCATCTGTAATAAAATGCTCTAGTATTTGATATTTTTCATCTAATATAAAAGCGACTACAAATGTTATAACTGCCCAATATTCTGTTAGTATTTTTTTCATTTATCTTAAATTTTGAATTATACATATTATTAAAGGTAGTCCAAAAGTAGCTACGAAATCGTATGTACTTTGTCTGTTTGGTCTGTTATCAATTAGCTCTTTACCAAATCCTACAACAAACACAACTAACAAAGCGTAAACGTTATTTATAAACAAGCTGCAGCCAAAGTAAATAAATAATCCAGCTATTAAGTGAAGTATCTTATCAAAGTGTGGGATGGATTTGAACCACTCGGGTAGTAAGGCTATTAATTTTTCTTGCATTATTTTGTTAATTTAGAATTAGCAATATATATAGTATCTGTCGTTGTAGTTAAGGCTTCTGATAAATGAATCCAATTATCAACAGTATGGTCGAATGGAGTTGAGCCAAACGGACCAACCTCATTATCATTAAGCGCTGACGCATCGTAAGTATAAATAAAACCATCCTGAACTAAAAGCCTCCTAGATATAGGGCGCCATGATGACGCATTTATATAAGCAGATAATTGAACACCTGAAGGAGTTGCTGATTGATTAAGTCTTATCCTTGTAAAACTATTTCCAGCACCAGTTTTTAATGCAAGATAGTTCAATTGTAACAATTCATTAGCAGTCAATGTATCTGCTGGTATTTTAATTGAACGCAAATAAGTTTCAATAGTTGCACCTGTGTGTACTACTGATTTTGTCTTAACTTCTGATATTATGCTTTTACTCGCAAAATTATCATCTACCCATTTCTTTTGAACGTAGGTTTTATCATCGTAGTTTGCTGAGTAATCTTCTGCTCCTGTAAACCCTTTAAAATCTGGGTTTACGCTTAAATCTGCTCTAACATCTAATGAGCCAGAAACACTCACACCAATAGCACCTTTTTCAACATCGCCTAAAAAATAACTACCACCACCTTCTTTTGGCAGTATAGAAACTCCATCTTCTAAAATTATATCCCCTTCAATTAAATTGCCATTTTGCCTAACTTGTTCTAATGTTAAATCAGTTAAATCACTAGTTAATGCATATACACCATCTTTGTCTTGCTCTGCTCTTGTACGGTTAACTGTTAAAGTATCGTGGCTGTGTATAACACCAGTTTCGCTACCATCTGAACGTGATGATATTTTTAAGCCTGACTCTAAGAAGTTAATAACATTTTTTCTTATAACAATACTTAATAAGTCATTTATTTGACCTATTATTTTAAAACCTCCAGAGTTATTTATAATTGCAGATTCTAAAAGTTTTAATGCGGTTTTAAACCTAGAAACAAAACTAGAGTTTCCATCCTTTTGCATTGTAAGGTTAGAATATGTTTGCTCTGCAACATCTTGATACATTAAATCAGCATAATCTTGCTCTAATTCAACATAACTCTCTCCATCTGTGCTTTCCCAATAACCGCCCGTATCTATAACACTTTGCAAGTTTTGTGGTGTTTCTGAGCCAAAACTTCTCATTATTTCCTCAGCCTCAACTATTCCATTAACCGTTTTAAACCATACAGCCTCACCATTAGAAACAACTACGTCTGCACTTCCTTTTAATTTAAAAGGTATTTCTGTTCCAGATATTATATTTTCCTTAAGTGTTATATCTACACCTGTTGAATTTTTAATTATAAAATCTTTACCTTCATAAGGATATTGCGGGCTAGGTGCTACATCTAACAAACTAAATGAAAATCCTTTTATAGAAACCAAACCACTATTTGTAAACTCATAATAAGAGCTTCCATCAGGTTGTAATTCAATTAAAGATTCTGATCCAGTTAATAGGTTATCTGTATATTTTAAACTTTCTGTTTTTCTTTTTAAGTTTGAATCGTCAAAATTAACTAGGTTTATATTTTTTAATAAAACTCTGCTATACCAACCAATTACTTTTACACTAGCGTTTTTATCACATATAATACATAAACTAGCTGGATTGTCGATATGCTCTTGGTAATCTAAAGAAAAACCTATATCTCCAATTATTGGCATGTCTGTTTCTGCCAGCTTCCTATCTCCTGAGAAAACATCTATATCATATTCAAAAGCAGTACCTTCACCAACTCTTAAAATAATTTTATAATTCGTATTCGTATTCGTAGTTGTTAATGATAAATTAACCCTTAAATCAATAGTATCTCCAACGTTCATCTGACTAAAATCAAATGAGTTAGTTAATGGATCCCAATCATCACTTACTGTATAAGGTGCTTGTGTTAAATTTGTATAAGCGCCTAAAGTATCATTTGTTAATTTTGTTTCAACTCCAGCGGTAATTGAAATTGGCGTTGTTTGTGTTGCTAAATCGTTATGCTGAAAATACCCAACACTAGCGTATGTACTAGGCGGAGCTCCTATAATATCAGTCCATAAAGTAGGTACATTCACTTGCGCTCCATCTTCAATTCCTTGTAGCTTTGTTTTTTCTGCATCAGTATAATCATTTGAACTTAAGTCTTTGCCTGATACTTTATCTACTTTGTTAGTATATAATTCTGTAAAGTTACTGTTCGCTTTTATTTGCGAATCCCTTAAGTTATCACCTGTTCCATCATTGGGAACTAAACCCACATTTATATTTTGTTGTGCCATATTATTTAACTCTTATCCAATTAAAATTACTCTTTGCATTTATATCACTTGGTGTTGGTCTTTCGGGTAAATTCAAACCGTCTAAAACTTCAATCAATTTCAACTCTAAAGATACGCCTAATTTTTCGTATTTATCTGCCATCTTATCAGTTTTATCATCAAAGATTTGTTCAGTTTTTTCTGGAGTAACTAAATAAGCTCCATTTTGAGAAACCTTTGCAACTCCTAACTGTAAGTAATAAGAGCAAGTGTAATAGCTTTGAATGATTGAGATGTAATTATTGTAAATATCTAAATAATCACCCGTTAAAACATCGTTATCAAAGTCTGATACTATCTTTAAATATAAAGTATCTCCTAAAATTCTTTTTATATCATTAATTTGAGCCATGAATATAAAAGGGTTTATCGAATCATTATCAATATTCCCATCAAAACCGCTTAATTTAGCGATATCTTGTATTGTTATAAGTAGTTTATTCATTTATAGTTGGTGTTATTTCTTTTGGTTCTCCTAAAAGTTTTTCTGCTTGTGCTTGATTGTATCCAAAAATTAAATCTAACATCGCAATCGCACTATCTCTAGTTGTTAATCCTTGACTATAACTGTCTTGTATTGCTAGTAAAGCATTAACTCCTCCAACACTACCCTTTAATTGTGCTTGTGCATCTAAAGTAGCCTGATCTAATATAATTACTTCATCTGCTGGAGCATCTACGTTTAATTGTTGTACTGGTTTATCTGAACCTTCTGAGCTTATAGCATTTTCTTGTCCAAAGTTAACAAAATCTAAATCACATCTAGCATCTATTTTTTTAAATACCTTACTTAATTCGTCAAGTATTATTTCACGCATTGGATTTATAACGCCTAAGTATAAAGAATCAGTTGCCGTCGCTATTTCATCTGCATTATTTGAAAATCCACTTGATCCAGGTCTTTGAAATAAAATATTCATAGCTGAGTGTGCTGCCATTAATTTAATTTCAGCAACTTCATCATAAGTTACGAATTGATCGTTTCTTCCTCTTGGCTCAATCGTATCAACTACAATGGCTTCCTCTATCGAATCGTTAATTGAAATAGTTACACCGTCTGAATTTTCAGTTCCAGTCCAATCTTGTTTTATTTTTTCTTTTATAACATCTTTTTCAGGCTCTGTCATCATCGCACCGTTATTAATATTAATAACGGTCTTTCCTTGAAAGCCTCTTAACACATGATTAACTGCATCATCTATTAATGCACTTTCAATCTTTGCACTTTTTAAACCGCTGAACCAGTCAGGATATGGAAAATAAGGTTGTGAGCTTATTTGTTTAATATGTAGTATTTCAAAAGGATTTTCATTCTCTTGTGTTTCAAACTTTGGCACAAACTTTGGAATATATTTATGATATTCGTTAAAATCCCAACTCCACCAATAACCGTCAACATCCATATAATGATTAGAAACAGGATCTATATCAATATTTAAACCAACTCTATAAACTGGCGTATGTTTTACTTTAATTGGTTTTTGTTGAAAGTTTATTATTTGCGGGAATGCTGAGCCATGTAATTTAAAGTCATGGCATATTAGTCTTAAATCTTGTTTACTAATATATTCATGTGGATTGATAACTCCACTTTTATCGACTAACCCATCACCAACAATATAATTAACAATTGTTTTAATTATAAAAGAATTTGTTGGTGAATCATCAAAAGCATCTTCATACTTTTTAAAGTTTTCGTTTTTATTACCGTTTAGCGTGAATTTTGTACCAATCGAGGGTTTTTTAATTCCTGTTTCATAAGCAGAAAATTCAAAATGCTGAATGTTTTGAGCCATTATTTATAATATTTAGTGTTTGAAACTGTTGTATAATTTTGAACGTCTGCACTTTCTGAAACAATCATTAACTGTCCTATGCATAACACTTCGTTTAATCCATTTGTTAACTCAAAAGATAACTTTTCGTTTGTTTTACCTAATGGGAAACTATCTAAAACTAGATTATAATTTTCATTTGCTAGTATTTCTGAGGCACATTCTATTGTTTGTACTTCTTGTGTGTATTCATTTTTTAAAACTATGTTATACGAATCATCAATTAGTTTAGTTCTAGGAACTATCTCAAATATTGGTGTTGTATTTTCTTTTAAAATATGCATACTAATTTTTTATAAAACCCCACTCTTTAGAATGGGGGTAATTTAATATTATGTTAATAAAGCTGATTGGTATTCTGTTATACCAGCGCCTGTAACTTCATACATTGGCTCTGCTTCCTTACTATTAACAGTAACTTGGAATCCTTGCGAATCTGTACCATTAACTAATGTCATTACATCGCACCCGTTTTGAGATCCTAAGCAATAAAACTTACCGTTATAATCTTCAATAAACATAGTTACCAAAATTCCAGCATAAGACTGTATTTCGTTTCTAAGTTCAATATCAATACCAGGAATAAAAAAAGTATTTACTCCTACATATTCAATTGTTCTTGTTGCTTCGTCAAATGTACCTGTGTCAAGTACATTGTTACCTGTTGCTTTTACCTCTACTCTTGCAATCGCTGGTGGTGTTGTCATAACTGCTGGTAATGCTACCACTCCAGCTACTGTATTAACCACTAAATCACTAGAATCATAAGGTGCAAAAGCAATAGCCTTAACGCCCTTCATCGGGGCGCTACGGCTTACTTTTCTGCTTGTTGTTAATCCCATATCTTATCCGTTATATAAAACGTTCCATTTTTGTTTCACAACCCATGTAGTCATAGAGTTGATTAATTTTAAAATTCTTCGAGTAGATGCATTTGCTTCTTTCTCGATAATTAACTGAGATGAATCAGATAATAAGTCCATAACTAATTTTAAGTTTCTTTTTTGAGCTACAATTCTAAATCCTGTTAAATCAACAAAAATGATTTTAACATCGTTAAAATACATATCATTAAAAGAATTACCTACAAAGTTTTCTTGTAACGCTGCACCTTGAACTCTATTAACTGATTTGATTAATTTATAATCTCCTTTTGGTGCATAGATAACTGGTGCATCTTCACCTGTCATAACTAATACGTCATCTGGAATAGCATTATAAATTTTAACATATTCAGCCACTATATTAGCAGTTGTTACTGTTGTTCCAGCTACTTTTAAATAATCTCCTAAACCAGCTCCCGGAACTGCTTTCGATTGTGAATCATTGTACAACATAGTTGCTGGAATTGAATCAAACAAAGTTACTGGCATTGCAGCTACTAATGTTTGCGCACCAGCAGTGATTGAACCTTGACCCGCACCCGGTGTTAATGCTGCAATAGCTGCTTTAGTTGCTGCCGTTGCTCCATTCCAAACCCAACTCTCTAATTTTGCACCTACCGCTGGAGTAACTTGAACTAAAACTTTTTGATCGAACTCATCCGATACAACGTTATAAGCTCCAGCTGCCATTGATTTTTCAAAACGTGTACCTTTTAAAGAACTCTCATCGATAATTCCTTCAACATTAAATGTTTGAAGATTTACAATAGATTTTTGAGCCTTTAAATTTACGTTGTCAGTTGTTACTGCTCCATAATTTGCAGCCGTAAAAGTGATATCTGCTGAACTTTCGTAAACATCTAACCCCGATTTGTGTCCTTCAACTAACTCAATAGTTTCTCCTCTAAATGTAGGCGAATCTGCATAGATTTCTTGTACGATTTCTGCGTACTCACCTCTTTCGGTCTTTGTACCTGTATAATTTACTGCCATTTTTTATTTATTATTTAAAATTGATAATTCGTTTTCTAACCAATCGATTTGGTCTTTTGTTAAATGTGATTTACAGTACTCTGCTACTGTCTTTTTTCCTAATGCTTTTTGAAATTCTGCGTAAGTTACTCCAGCATCGAATGGATTTAAAAATTTTACTTCTTTTTCTTCTGCTGCCATAATTTAAAATTTACCTCTGTTAAACTTTGCTTTCTCAACGTTAGACATTTCCTCGTATTTTTTGTCTGTCCCTCCTCCTTTTGGAGTAATACCTTTTTTCATTTCCTCAGCCATCTCCATTGCGACTTTTTTAGTAGCTACTAATTGAGCAGACATTTCAGTTGTTCCTGACTCTAATTGAGTAATCTTCGCTTTTAACTCGTTAATCTCAACATCTTTGTCATCGATAACTTTTTGCAATTCTGCAATTTTAGCCGCTGGATCTTCTGGAGTTTCTGCTGGAGGCATTGGTTCGCCTTCCATTTCTTGCTCTTTCTTTAGCTTTTCCTCTTCCGCTAGTTTAGCCTCAGCTTCTGCCTTTGCTTTTTCTTCTTCGCTTTCCATCATTATTTTTTTGATGCGTGCGTCTACTTCTTCTTTTGTCATTTCTGTTTTATTATTAATTAATACTGGTTCTAAAAAGGCTTCAATACTAAAACCTGTTAATTTTCCCGATTTAACATCTTGCCAAACCTCTGGACTATCTATTTTTTGTGCGGTTACCCAATCCCCTTTTTGAACTTGCAATCCTAACTCGGTCGCTTTGTCTTTTTCAGGGTTTTCAACAATCCAACTTTCAAAAATATAAAGTGAATTATCTTTTTTTCCGTTATGATTTATAGTTGATCCGTTATGTGAATTGTTTTTAAAGAAATTTTGTTGTAAATCCTTTACAGTTTCTTCTGTGTAAAATACCATTGCGGCATCTCCCTCAATATCTTTACGAGGAATTAACATATTTGGTCGCATAGCTACTGAATAAATAACTTGTTTTTCATCATCTTGAAATTCAAGTAATTTTTTTTCATCACTAAACATAACTAATTGAGTACGTGTTGCTGGATTTTCTACTAAAGACATACAGAAAACTCCTTCTTCTCCTTTCTTGTATTTTAATTCGTATCTTTTCATAAGTATAAACGACAAAAGCCTTACTCGAAATTAATCAAGTAAGACTATTGTTATGGTTTTTTAGTGTTTCCTTCATATAGTTATGTGCATCTTCACACATATTGCTTCAAAGATAATAAATTAATTCTTAACCACCAAAAGTATTTTCACTTATTAATGCATTTACATTTCCTTGTGCTGTTGTTATGTCGCTTTCGAGCACACTTACAATTACATTTTGACTCCCTTGTGTTCTTGCAACGCTTTGACCTATTTGATTTTCAGCCGTATTATTAAATGCTACTTGTGGTGGTTGGTTAGGTATTCCAGCTGCACCCCCTGAACCTCCAAAACTTGGAGATGCTCCAGCGCTTCCGCCTCCTAATGCCTTTAATCCTGTACTTACTGCTTTTATTTGTGCTGCTGCTGATAATGCACCACTAACTGTATTAATAGCGGTGAATGGCATACCTCCTGTTAATGGAAATGCTGCTACTGCTTTTGCGTTAGCTTGCATTGTACTACTCACGATATTGGCTAATCCAACTGCGCCCTCAACAATTAAACCCGCTTTTGCAACTGCTTTATTTTTACCAGCTAATACTTGTAAATTCTTACCTATGTTTTCAACATTTGAAAGTCCAGCTTCTCTAACTGCTTGTTTAGCTTCCTCTAATGCTTTGGCTGTTGCTAGTTCCTCGTCTGCTTTCTTTTTGTTTCTATCTGCTTCTTCTTGCGCTAGTTTTTCTTCTTGAAGTCTTTTTTCTTCTGCTCTTTTATCAAATAGCTCTTGCTCTAATATATCAAACTTTTCAGCGTTTAATCTTTCTATTTCTAAAGTATCAACGCCTTTTTGTTTTAAGGCATCAATTTCTTCCTCTGCTCTTGTTCTTTGTCTAGCTAGTTTTTCTTCATCTGTCTTATCTGCTAAATCTTCTAACTCATCATTTAACTTATTTTCAAAATCTAATCGTTCTTTTAATAATTCTTTTAACCTATCTTTTTCTGCTTTTAATGCTGCATCGTTATCTTCTTTTATCTTCTTAGCCGCTTCTTTATCTATTGACTGAATTGATAGTTGATAACCAGCTCTAGCGTTCTTTAAACTATCTAATTTCTTTTTAGTTTCTGCAATTGTTTTATCTCCTTCTGTTGCTACTTCATCAGGATCAAAAACTAGATTTGCAATATTATCAAATACTTTAGATAATCCAAAATCTTTACCAAACGCCTTGCCTATTTCATCAATACCTCTTAATAATAAAGTTATAGGTAATGAAACGAATTTAAGGATACCCGAAAGTATATCTTTATTTCTTTGTGATGCTTCAACTTGTGCGGTCTTAACTGCTACTTGTTGCTCTAGTTGAGCTTCTAAAGCGGCTATTGTTTCATCGGTCTGTTTTGTTTTTAGTTGTAGAATTTCCTTTTCAGTCTTTCCTTGTAACTTTAAAACATTATCTTGACCGTTTAATGTTGCTAGTTTTTCTTCCTCTGCTACTGCGTTTTCTTCCGCTAGTTTGTTTTGGTTTTTCATTTCACCACTCACACCACTAACTAACCCAACTATATCATCCCAATAAGAAACAAGAACTCCAACTAATACAACAAGCGCACCGATACCCGTAGATATTAAAGCAGCCTTTGCACCTGTTGAAAATGTTTTAACAGATTTAAGCATCTTGCCCATACCTCCACTAAACAGGTTAGAGCCCTCGTAAGCATCTTTTAAAACTGATACATAACCACCTGTCAATCTGTCAAGTGTTGCAATTGCTCCACCGTTTTTAGTTACTTGACTAACTGTGTCAGATTGAGCGCTAGCCATTTTCTTTTCGACTGCTACGGCTTTTGTCTTTTCGTTTGATAAACTTTTTACAGCTAACCCTTGATCCTTTATAGCGTCTTTTAGGTTCGATATTTCGCCCTTAAGTTGTTTCTGTGCGCCTAAAGAGTTTGTTGGTGTTTCTTTTAGTTGACGTTCTAACTTTGCCAGCTCTTTTTGAAACTCAATTGTTAAGTCTTTTTGCTCCTGGATTTCATCCGTTAGCTTATTAACATCTTTAGCCGCTGATGATGCGTTGGTATTGAATTTAATCTCAATTTCTTGTCTTTCGTCTGCCATCTTAATAATTTAAAAGGGTTAATTTTCCTTTTCCTGTTGTTAAATTCACTAAACTTTCTACTAAAGCATATCTTTGCTCACCTATTATTATATCATTTTGGGGTCTAAACCCTGTCGGAATGTTGCTTTCACCTTGATTTTGATTTGAAAAGTTTAAAAATATCTCATTTGCTGGCAAATTAACATCAAATTCAGACTTGTAAACGTTTGGATTTAGTAATAATTCTATAAAATCACTGTAATAATTTAAATATAAATCGTCTGTATCAATTCCTTCTGCTCCAAAAGCCAAAGTTTTACCTGTTGTAGGGTGTTTAAACGTTGGCTCTAACAATTGTGATACTGCTGAGTTTTGTCCGTCTGTTAATTTTACGCCTATTGTATTCGATCCTAATATAATAACCTTAGTGTAAAGCAGCGTGAACTCCTCGTAAATTGGAGTGTATAACAAACCACCATTTGAACCAATTGTTATTCCCTCACGACTAAAAGCTAGTGCAGTTTTAACCCCGCTTGGATGATTAAATAATTGATTCTGTTTTATTATTGAATATTCCGTAGCTACTTCAAACTTTGTAGGCTTATCAGGCGCAATAGGTGGGTATGTTAATTGACCGAACCTTGTACCATCACCATAAAGACTGTCATAATATTTTGAGTTTATGTGTTTAAAAACGTATTGGTTATATTGGTTCCCTCTTTTCTTAACAATAGTTTGAGTGTCTACAAATTGAGTATAATCAACTATTCTTTTAGAGTAAGCCTTATTAACTTCTTTTATGTTTTGAGGTGTTACCCAATGCATTGAGCCATCTTGTAATCCTGTGTTAATAACTTGGATATTATACATTTTAAAGAAAGATGCTAAGAAGTCTTTTGCTTTAATTTTTGGTAACGCTGATATTAAATTAATCTTATTACCTCCAAAATTAGCTGATGAAGTGTTGTTTGTAGAAAATGTTTCAAATTGTTTCAATCCAATGCCTTGACTAACTTGAGAAGTGTAAAATTCTATAGCATCCCAACTAACTAATGTATTTGGTTGAACAACAAATTTAAAATATAATTCACCGTTACCATCTAACATTGTTTGACCCGTAGATGTATTGTCGTATATTTCAAAATAATATTCATAAGTTGTGGTATCTTGACTATCTATAACTGAATTATTAATTGCATTAACTAATGAAACTTTTATATTTGTATTAGCTCCTTGTAATGATACAAGATTTACAAAACGAATACGCACAACCATTTTACTATTCCAACTATTAGGATAGTTATTTATGGAGTTTCTTTTTATCTTAAACACACCACTAGATCCACCACCTGTTAATAATAACCTAGCTGGTATTGAATTACTTGCTCCTATAATTTGAGTTACTACATAGCTTATATTACCGAACGGTTTTATTAAATACCCAGCGTCGTTCGGAGTTACTAGACTTTCACTTGTGCATAATACCATTAAATCCTTTAACTCTGAGCTATTAAACAAAGGGCAAACAATAGGTACACCTATCTTAATAAGTAGGTGCTGCATAATAGCCATGTAATTAACTGCTGGTCTAACCTCGTCTAATTCAATTGAATTATTAGATACGTTGTTTCTAGCAATATTATAAGTTATGTTGTCAATTGATTGGTCTGTGTTCCAAACTCTATTGTTTGATATAAAAGGTACATTGTGTTTTACTTCAATACCGTTATTTAAAGTTACCGAAGTAGTACTTTGCATCCTACTTGGTAAAGTTGATTGATTCCACTCAATACGTAATTTATCATCATATGCGCCTAAAGCATCCTGAAACAACTCTTGTATAGTAGTGTCCCCTAGCTTATCTGTAAGACCTGTTAAGTTACTTGCAAAGTTAGTTTTTATTTTATCTTGGTTGTTGTAGTTGTAGTTTGTTTCTTCAAACGATAATTTCCCACTTTGAAATAAAAAGCCACTCACATAAATTAAACAATCAAATTTTCCATCGTTGCTAACTCTTTGTATTTTTTCATTACCAATAAATCCCAACAATCTTTTGTTCTTGTCGGTTGCTTGTATGTTAAATGACTGAGTAAAAGGTGAAAAGATTTTAGTAATATCGTTTAAGTCTTTAACTATATTCTTAAAATTAATAACCTCACTATCTTCAACATCTAGTAAGTAGTAATTGTTATCTGTAAATTTAATGTATATCTGTACCATTAAAGAATGTCGTTAATGTAGTTATTAGTTTGTTCAAACTCTAAGTTATAGTTAATCGAGCTTTTATCATTTAACTTTGTTTTCCTAATAAAATTATTATTTGTATTTATAACAGGTATCTGAACAAAACTAGAATAATAACCAATGTCTGACAAAGTAATTGCAACACTATCAACTGTTATTTCCGTATTGTCGACTGTAACAATGTTATTGTCAACTGTGATACCTACATCTTCAGTAGTATATAAAACATCACTAAATATAACTAAATAAGTTTTTGGACTTTGAATAATCTCTTGTACTTGGTAATTATTTAATTCGTTAAGTAAACCAGTATTTATTGAAAACTTACGAGTTGATTTTGCTAAACCTTGACTTTTTAAGTGTTGTATTTGAGCATCTACATTTAAGGGGTTACGGTATGAATTAGAAAAATTATCTCTTTTAGTTTCAATCGTTTCAATGAATTTACCAAATGGTGTAAACGTATCCCAATATCCTAACTTATTAACATAAGCTATTAAACAACTTACCCCTGTTTGTGGTTCTCTTACTATTGGATCAACTGTTTCTTTGATTATCATTCCATCAACTCCAACACCTGAATAACTTGTTGATACTGTTGTTAGTAAATTAAAAGAATGTTTATCGTATCTTATATGATTAGCGTACTTTCTAACTGTTCCGTTATCTATATAAGAAGGATATAATCCCCCTCTTTGTTCGAAGTCATATCTATAACCAATTGTAGCGAAGTATGTACCTAATTGCTTAACACTTTCTGCATCTACTTTGTAAACTATATGAAAATAAACCCCTTCCCCCGCAGTCGTGCTGTTGT
>Ga0196901_1001000_pt1 | contig 14503 bp, 10 predicted proteins | sample CB_VirMetaG_FD_169099 | JGI IMG/M metagenome (GOLD analysis project Ga0196901, IMG submission 169099) | Freshwater to marine saline gradient viral communities from Chesapeake Bay - CB_1504_1 Viral MetaG (v3) (version 3) | ecosystem: Environmental > Aquatic > Marine > Coastal | place: USA... | reverse complement strand
GAATAATCATAATACTTTTTAAAATGTTCGGCAATCTGGCTTCCGCCGTCGCCAATACCAATAACTTTTTTAATCATAAAGCAATCTCCTTGAGGCTACCGAGTGTTTTACCTGCCTTAAGGGTCGTTCTAAAGTCTCCGAAACGAGTGTTGGAGAAAGTATGCACCAAATCGTCGATCAAATCAAGATCTTTTTTGCTTAAGTCCAAAATAATACAGTCGTGGATAATAAAAGCGAGGCTTGTTTGGCGCCCTTTCAGAAGTTTATTGACTTTGTTTCCGTTTTCATAAACAACGTCTGCGGTTGTTGATTGAATAACATAGTTGATTGCATGGTCGTCATCGCTTTCAATCGCACGACCAAACGGTGTATTAATAAAATCGTAATGAAACCAATCGGCTTTGATTTTTTCTTTATCGTAAACCTTTTCTAAAGTTTTGTTTGCGGCGGTTTTGCCATAAAGCCACTGGAAAGCTTTTTTCTTTGCTTGATCACGATCCTCAATACGAGAGAACACGTTTTTCATGTTCCATTCGTGAATGTCTTCTTCGGGTTGTTCTTTACCAGCCAAGGCCAACATTGTGCGAAGTTCGGCTGCGTTATAATCCAACTCAACAAAAAGATCGTTATGTGGGCGCACGGCTGTTTTAAACTCGTGCGGAAGGTTAAGAATCGGGAACGTTTTTGGCTTTGTGCTCAACCTTCCTGTAATCGTGCCGTAAGGATCGTAGTGCACCCACTTGTTTATACCTTTCAGGCTTCGTAGTTTGCTTTGTAAGGCCTTTGTTGTGCTTGCCTGTGCCGCCACATCAAAATCAAAAAGAACTTCCTTATAGTTCATCTCAGAAAGAAAACGGTGCACTTCCAATAAATGATCATAAGATTTTGGCTTGGTATAATTTTGCAGGACGTTTTTAGTTATTTTATTTTTTACCTCGCAAAGGTCAATCAAAAAAGAAAGCGGCATAAAGTCGTACACACACCATTCTTGGATGTTAAAGTCAACGGCGCTAAAAGCCATGTTGAAAGCTTGGAGTTTTTTCTCGATTTCCAAGTATTCTGGCATAACATCGGCTGGGCAACATTCTTTTAGGGAACGACCACCAGCCCAAATGTTTGCAACTTGCAGATCTTCCTTATCGGTTGCATGGTGATAAGACCAAGTTTTTGCGGTTTTTGTTTCAACACCGTCAAAATGAAAAACGCCGTCTTCATAGACAGCGTGGCATTTGTTTTTCGTATCAAGGGTTTGGAACATTAAAAAACCGGGGTGAGCGTGGTTGTCTTGGACGATCTCCTGACTTGGGCTGCAGTATAGCGCATTGCAGACGGCATGTCAAGAGAATCCGCCACGGCCAAAGCATTATGTAATACTTTATCTTTATTTGGCATCTCGTTTTGGTTTGTTTCTGATAAAAGCGCAAAGAAGTATAGTTTTAGTTTTTGCTCTTTTGTTAATGTTCCTTCTTTATTAATGTTTTCTTTTATTGTTCTTATTTGGTTCTTGCACATCTCGTTTGGAAAATAAACTTTGTCTTTATCGGAAAAGTGGTTCGCAAAACGGTCTTTGTTGTATTGGTTATACATTGTTGTGACCATCATGTCAAGATAACTAAACTCTAAATCAAAATAGCTAAAAAAGTTATCAGCATAAAACTGCTTAATGTCAACGTTATTTATTTTTCTGAATGGATTATACACCAAACGATAAGGGTTTGCAAGATCTACCTCAAAACCTTGCAAATTTGCTAGCCTTACATAGTCGTTGGCGCTTCTGGTATTTCTAAAGGAAAGAAAGTCTTCAAGGATTCCTGCAGGGTTACCAACTCCTTTTTGCTTTATAACTATTGATAATCCGGTGTTTTCAAAAAATAGCCTTTTCTTAAAGTTTAAGTTATAAAAAGTCAAGGGAAGGATGTTAGAGTATCTTTGAATGTAATCTAAAAAGGTATTATAAAAATCTGTGATGTTTCTTATTTTTATGTTTCTTCCGTTTATGTAACCTACAAGTAAGCCATAATAAGCATTTAGATTATTTGTGTATGCTTCTAATAAGTTGTTATTGGAAAAGTCTGGTTTTTTTGTAAAGTTATAAAACTCAAAACCAACTTTCTTTTGAAGTATCTTTCTTGTTATTAGATCTGTAAACTTTTTGTATTGTTCGGCTACTTCTTCTAAAACAAAAGAATCTTGACTAAACCCAACAAGCTTGGTATCTTTTGGGAAAAGTGGAAATAAGTTTGGATCCAAGAAAAGTTTATAATCTAGATCGCTATTATAATTTGTTATAATCCTTCTTGAGGAGTTTTGTATGATTTTCCCTATGTTGAATTCTTGTATGGCCACTATCTGTAACCTCCCCCATGTGCTACCTGCACGGCGAGGTCTGGGGTAAGCCCACTTGCAATGTTCTCCGCTATCTCAATCTCTATATCGGAGAGGACCTTCTCTTCTGGCAGTTTATCGCCGGGCTGCCGGACGGTGGCGATAATATCTGGACTTTCACAAACGGTACCGGCAAAGGCATTCCAGCTTGCTTCAATTTCTGTATCAAATGTTCCGTCTGAGCTAATTGAATTTCTAACTTTGTTGATAAAGTAATATCCACCTAAACCTAAGATCCTTGCGGCAGAGTCAGATCCGGCACCATAACCAATCAAGGAAGGGTTGAGATATATATACATTCCTGGGTAAATGAAAGGCGCACCAAAGATTGTTATTGTGGCATCGTACTTTTCTCTTAGTGCTGCTAGATTTAAACCACCGGCACGAACAATCCTACCTTCTCTACGGCCTCTAATTTCATCTTTTCTAAACTTAACTGATTTTAAGATGCCTTTATCAGAGCCTAGCTTTAAGTGGTAGATTCCTTCATTAATATCCGATTGCTCATCACCACTTCTTTGTATTACATGACTACTACTACGCAAAACAAAATAACTTATTTCTCTTTTGGGTTCAGGGGATGACGTTGGATTGAAGTAGGGCAGTGAAATTCCGAAGAAATCTAAGCTAAGACGAGGTGCTTGGAAGGTTGCAAATGTCGGTCGGCCCTCGGCGTTAACAAAAGTGTTCTGGCTAGCCGTCCGGACTGAGTTAAGATAAGAGAACTTATTTGCGATATCGATAATAAAGCTTGTTAGGTTATATTTTACTTTTAGTGGCCTTATGATCTTCTCAGTAAAAAATGCTCTAAAACCATCAATAGAAATAAGCATATCAGAATAGTTATATGCTTTTCGTTTCCCATCGAATGTTATGAATTTGTAAAGGCCGGTTATGAACACAAAGTCTTCTTGCCTTTCCTGTAGCGGTGTTCCTGGTAATTCCTTAAGGCCGGTTATTATATTATCTAAAAGATCTCCGAGTCTTATAAAGTCAATGGTTAACTTGCCGGTGCCGTCATCGAGCTCGGCAAATTTTTCTAGTATTGCCCGATCCATTGCTTGGTTTAAATCGGCATCAGATAGGGGGTTTTCACCAGTTTCGATATCGGCATTTCTCGCATTCTCTTGGGCTGCAGCCTGCTCATTTTCACCGACAGGAAGCTGATCCCTGCTAATTTCCACTGTTTCAAATGTCAGGCCGTTGTCGCCGCTGGTGATGCTTTCTAGTGCACTTTCTGTTAAATATCTAACTTCAATGGTACTTTTATCAAGCCGGCTGTCTCTTCTTCTAATTCTTTCATCAACCAGGCCGGCAACGGCGGCCTGGTTGATTGTCACCCTATAAATCCTATTGCTTTGGATCATTTTCATGAATATATTATTATAGTTCTGAATTATGCTTTCATCGTCAGTACCTCGCAGCGCTGCAGCAATAGCTCGATCTTCGGCGGTTGGTTCTTCATCATCATCTGTAGAATCGGAAGTCTCGCTGCCGTTGGTCACTTGGTCGGAGATTGAACACGGATCTATTTCTACATCGGCGTTAGCAGTATTTTCTGAGGTATTTTCTGGGGCATTAGGATCTGGGGGGTCTGCTTCTCCCGCTTCTTGGATCGACTGGATTGCTGTGCCCTCTGCCGGAAGGCCAATTCGTAAAATGTTAAGACTCTCATCTGTGAAAACTTCATCAATAGCGGAATAATAGCTTATGTCTAAGGTTAGAGTGCCATCTTCGTTAAAATTAATGCTGTGCTCTTGTAAAGAAAGGCGAAGGTTTGTGTTTGTCTGGTTGATGACTGCTTTGAGAGCTGTTATTTCCTGATCTTCAGCAAGGTTGTGGTTGATTGATTGATCGAGTTCCCAACCTAGTTGTGCTGTTATCTCAAACTTAAATCTTGCTTGGCCATCTGCGTCTGCTACGCCAATACCAGCACCAATAAGATTGATTAAATCAACATTGTCTTCCTTTCTTAAGGCTTCTTCAGCGTCGGTAGTACTGGTGCCAACAAAATCGCTTAAACTTTGAAAGAACAATGATATATCAAAGTTAACAAACGACCTAACAGTTTCTGGGTTTGTTCCTTCATAGGACCAGTTGACACTTTTAATCCCTGCGCCACCGGCCCTTCCAAAATTGCTGCTAGTTATGCTTTCGATGTCTGAGTTTTCTGTAAACGACTTAAACTTAAACTCTAGATTGCCATCGCTATGGATTGCATATGAGCCATCAGTCTGTTTTCTATAAACTGTTTTAAACAATCTTATCTTTGGAACCAACAAAGACAGATAGGGGGTGCGCATTGCGAAGAAAGGAAGAAGGTTTGGTCTTTTTTGAAGGAGGTTGATCAGCAAGTTTTCATTTTCATCGCTTATTTGTATGATGTTTCTCTGTGATGTCATCTCCGTGTCAAAGAACCCTTCTATTATCCGTTCGTTTAGCGTGGCCAGAACGCCTTGCTGTCTGTTTAGCAGGAAAGATATGGCTTCTTGACCAGTTAAATCTTCGATCGTGCGCAAGCTCTCGGACGAACCTCTTTCTATTATAAGATTTTCAGCTTGTGCGACATCCGCTCGACGCTGGAGAGTGGGATTTACATTGCTTAATCTTAAAACTTCGTTTCTATTTTCTCTGATATCCGCTACAGCCCCTAGGAACACGTCTACGGTTATCTCTGTGCCGTCTGGTAGCTGGGGCCTAGGCTCGCCGGCGGCAGCGGCGCCTGAATTGTTCCATTCGTTCACAGGAATAGTTATTTCTTGACGCAGTCGAACATTCTCTTCTACAAGTTCAATTTGCTGCTCACTTAAACTTTCTGGATTAAATCTAGCCATCTAAATAAGCCTCTCGTAGATTTGATCCAATGGAAAAGGAATCAAAACTTCATCCCCCACAGAAAAGTGTGCGTCGGTTGGCTTTTGATTAAACCAAGCAATAATCCACCAAAGTTTTGAGTCTCCATAAAACTCAAAAGCTAGCTTAAACAATCTAGTTCTTCTTTGCCAAATAACGGTTCGCATTGAGTATTGCCCTCTTTCCTCATTAGAAAGAGGCTGGGCAAGTGCTGTTTCAATCAATCTTGTGTTTGTTAGATTTCTTGATCTTAGTATGTCTTTTGCTGCCGGTGTTCTATTGGCTTGGAAAATTCTTTTGTTTGTGTATCTTGACATTGTTTAAATCTTTTATTAGGAGCCGCTTATTAAGGGTCCCGCTACGGCGCTGGTAACGCCGGCCGCACCGTCAAGGCTCATAAGTTCTTCTGGTCCTGGCTCAATGCTCATAAGTTCTTCGTCCGGCAAGCTCACACGAATCTCTTCGGGCGGCGGCGAAGCTTCGGGCGCCTCTCTTACAAAATAAGGGAATTCGCTATACGGCCGGTAATTACCGTCGATGTGCCCAAGATCGTGTGTATGAAGGATCGTGGCTGAAAAACTTATTGAGAAAAGAGCAGGGATTGCTAAACCAACTTCATCAACCCAACCGGCAGAGCCATCAAATTTAAAACTATGGGAAAAGTCGTTTATGCCGCACACTAATCCAGATTCCGGTTCGTCGCCGGGTACCCCTTTTGATTGATCGTAAATTAAGTTCGCAAATTTTATTCGGAACAAGGGTGACGCCGAGATTGTATTTGCGGATCCTGCCCTATCAAAGCCTGGATAAAGAAAGTTAATTAGTTTGTTAAGAGCAACTAAGTTTGTTTTTGCCTGGCTTTTTCTTTCGGAAGGAACATCAAAAGCAACACTCATTGTTCTTTCAGTTCCTTGAAAAGTTAAAATCGGATCTTGTCGACCAAAGACTTTTTGAGGGTTCCAATTCGGAGAAAACTTATCATCTAGTTGAGTTAACAAAGCTGGGAATGAAACCGTATCACCGGAAACCACAGAATAGAAGTGAAATAAATATTGCTTCCCTCTCGCATAGTTGGATATATGATCTGTCATTTGCTTCTCCTAGTCTCCAATTGCGGCCCTGAACCGTGTTGCATCATGTCTGTCGATCCATCTAGCCAACACTCGGCCATCAAGTTCTATTGTGTTTGTTGTTCCTTGATTGTTGGCCTGCCCTCTAACCAGTCTGTTGATTGCTTCTGTTAGTCTGTTAGTGTTTTCAGCGCCTTCAGCGTTTGAGACAGCATCAATAATCATTTTTATTCTTTCTAACTGTTCTGCCTCAACGGACGAGCCAATTTGCATTAAGTTGGCCAACGAATCTGCTGTTGCTTTAAAAGCAACCGTTTTTTCTGTGTTGTCTGGAAGTTCATTTAAAGCTTCGCCAACTTCCCTTATGAATCTAGGTATTCCTGTTCCTGTGAGAGACATTGATGCTAGTTGCAACAAAGAAGAAAGGGATGTAGCAAAGGACGATATTTTTTCCTCGTTTAACCTATTAATATCATCGGCAATACGCCCAACAATATCTGCCAATACGAGCCCGGCTGCAGCAAGTATCCCCAACCCAACAAAGGCCACCGGCCCTAAAGCACCGAGCGCAGCTATACTAAGAGCAAGTATAGCTATACCACCAGCAAGAGCAACAAACGCCACGCTGGTGGCTAGAATCTTTTCTGGCGTCATTTCTTTAAACTCGGCCACTAATAAAGAGAAGCCATATGCGGCAGCGAGAATGCCTACACCGATAAGAGCAGCTGCTGCGCCGATGGCTAACAAACCCACCGCCCCGGCGGTTCCTGCGGTGCCGATCGCCACAATCGCTGCAGCAATTGGGCCGGCGCTGGATATCATCGCTAATCCAAGTTTAACGATCCCAATGGTGAAAGCGACAATTGCAGCAACGGCGCCCCAGACCTGACCACCAGTGTTTAATTCAGCAAAAGAACTCACCAAGAGAGACATCCCATATGCGGCCAGAGCGATGCCTCCACCGACCATAAGCAATGCTGCGCCAAAGGCTAACAAGCCCGGTGCGGCTGTTCTAATTGCCTCACCAAACGATTTAATACCGGGTCCCATTCTTTCAAAGAAGCCTCCAACTGCATCGCCGGAATTTTCTGCAATATTTTCAACTTCTTCAGAAGCCTCAGCAACAGATCCTACTACTTTTTTAACTGTCGACTTTATCTTGCTGCCAAGGAAATCCAGGCCACGGCCAATAAGTTTGAAACCTCCCAATGCTAACTTCGCCGCAGCCACGCCGCTGATCAAAAGACCAAGAGCTGCCAACGGCGACCCAACCGCTCCTGAGAGGCTTAAAAATACATCAATTACCTTATTAATCTTTTCAACAATAAACCCAACAGCAATTGCCAAGTTGCCCATAAGAACTTTAAACTTATCTATTGCGGTTGCGGCATCTCTTGTTCTTTGTGCTAGCTCTTCTTGAGTCATTCCGGCGTGCATTAGCTCTGCGGCGGTTTTTTCTACTTCGCCACGAGTTGTTCCAAAAAGTTGTGCCGCTTCTTCCAAGGAAATACCAAGAGCAGCTGAAATTTCCATTTTTTGGAAGCGGTCCATTTCGTCAAAAGTCAATGAAGATTGTTCCATTGCTCTTTGTAGTAACTCTATTCTTTCTTCTTCTGTGGCGTTTAAAAGAGAATACGTATCAAGCAAGTTGCCGCCTAAAACCATGTTTAAGCGACCGGCTGCTTGGGATGAAGCCTCAAAGGTATCGTATTGACCAACAATGTTATAAAGGCTCTGAACGGACAATCCGGTTGCTTTTGCGGCTGCTTGCAAATCTAAAAAGACATCCATGGCACCGGCGCCCATCTTTGCAAACAACTCGCCCATTCCAACAAGATCGGCCGATACTTGACTAAGAGGTATGCCGAGGGCATCTGCTGCGCCGGCGACTTCTCTCATTGCCGTTTCTGTTTCAGCCAAAGACATTCCTGCAACTTTTGTAAATGTCTGTGCCATACCTGCGGCGTCGCCACCAAGCTTTTCTATTTGCGCAGACAACACTGTAAAGTCTTGTTGTGAGCCTCGTGACAACTCTGAAAACTCGCTAAACCCTGAATACAAACTACCCATTGTTTCAACGGCTTCGGCGCCGCTGATGCCCATAAGACCCAAGGAACTTCTAGTCTCAAATGCTGCTCTTGCAAAGTCACGAGAAGCCCCTGTGGCCTGAACAAAAGAAGCACCGGCGGCATCAGCAGCACGAACTGCCGCTATGGTTGATTCTATAAAACGCTCTACGCCGGAAAAAAGCATCTTTGAAATACTTAGGCCCTTGGCGGCATTTAAACCATAAGCTTTAAATGCCTCCCCCATGCCTCTAATGCCTTCTCCGGCTTCAAAACTAGCTACTGCCGCCCTGGAGAAAGAATTACTTATCGGGGCAATTTTATCAGCTAAGAGACCGCCTTGTGTTGCGGCGTCATTAATTGCATTTGAGAGGTTTTGTGTTGATTCTAGCTTTTTTTGGAGCTTTGCTAAATTTTCTACATCTATGTCTTGCCCTTCTAGATCTAGATCTCGAATATTCTTTTTGAGGCTCGCTATCTCTGTAAGAAGATCCGCTTGTTTTTGTGTTAGCTGATTATTCTTTACTTGGGCTTCATATTCTTTTAGCGTGAGATCTAAAGTTTTTTGTTTTTCTAAGTTTATATACTTTTGGTCATCAAGGGTGAGCGGTTCTCCAGTATCAATTTTTTCCTTTATCTCAGCTTTTCGTTGTTTCTCAAGATTTTGATTTTGATTGTTATCACCATTTGACATTGCAAAGCTACCTTAAAACGAAAATTACTTAATGGGCCACTTCATTCCAGTTTCACGCTCAAAGTTTCTAACAGCTGTATTCAATTTTGACTTTGAAGCGTAAGTGCGAGGGTCGTTCAAACCGTATTTTTCAACAGCTTTCATATATCTTTTTTCACCACTGATGGCCCTTGTAAAAGAATCAACTTGAGTTCTTGTTCCGGTAATGTGGGAAACATCAAAAATTCTTGAATAATCTTTAAATCCAAGCATCTTTAATACTGCTGATTTTAACTGAGCTCCTTGGCGAGCAGCATAGTACTCTTGAACCAAATTTAAATTCAATGTGGTATCTTCGTTAATTTCTTTTTGTTCAGACATAAAACTCCTCCTAACACAGTAAATAGTTTATAAAAGAAAACCCGCTATAAAGCGGGTTTTGTTATTTGTTGCTTTTCTTTGCTTTCTCCATTGCTTCTTTTTCGTCTTCCTTTTGTCTAATCAATCTTTGGATAAACCATTTTCTTAAACCAACTGGGATTGAGTAAGATTCAAACAAAGAAAATCCGCCATGGTATTTTAAGGCAAACAACTCTTCGTATATTACTTCTTGGTAACTAGATGTCAGGCCAAAGGAAGCGAAAGTTGATTGGTAGATCCATTTCAACCTCCGTATCACAGGAAGGACAAGTAAAGTCACCCTTCATATCAACTCCTGGCTGGATGTCTTTCATTACCTCTTTAAGCTTTTTGGCGTCACGAAGAGGCATGTTTTCTACATAAGTTCCAACTAAAGCAGGATTATCGTTTACAGAAACAATAACGAGCCTATAAGTTTCTAAAGATGCTGAAAAGTCAACGTTATGCTTTTTATATTTCTTTTCCTTGTCGGCTAAGGCTTTTTCGTCCTTACCTGTTAGGAAGCGTATCTCAACTTTAGCTTTTGTCTTTGGTGCTGTAAAGGTAAATGTTCCTTTCCCTGTTGCCTCAACACCTTCGGACAAAGTTAGAGGCTTGTTGCGAACACATTCTTCCAAGTCAAAAGTTACTTCGGTCTTTTTCATACAAGAACGACAAACTGCCTCAACAGGATATTCATCACCATAGGCAGATCTTCGTATCTGGGTCAAGATCGCATTTTTATCTCCAACCAAAAGGTCGTCTAGGTCAAAGTCTTTTGTTACGATCAAAGAGTGTAAAAGCTTTTCAACAACAGTGCCTTGCTTTATATAAGACTGATTTAAAAGAATGTCTTCTTCCTTGGCAGTCATTTGTCTTATTTCTATTGTTGGGTTCTTTCGAAGAGGATGGTCCTCTGGATAAAACTCGCCTCCTGATGGAAGTTCAACAATATCATTTGCGGCCACAAAAGAAAAATCAGCACCTTGCTGGGCCATTGCAGGTGCTGGTTCCGGGGATGTTTGGGGAACTTCTGGAGCCCCCAAACGGTCTTGATTGTTTCTCATTATACTCCTATGAGGTTAGTAAGTTTTTATCTTGCGGTGCCGAAGCCTCCAATTGGGGCTTCACCAGCATCTCCTCTATCGAAACTAAAGAAATCATACCTTAGTTGAACTTTAATTTCTGACGGATCTTCGCTGTCGTACCCTAGCGCTTGGGAAAACTCAACGTCCTGGATCCATGCGTTCTGAAGCGAGAAAGAAATGTGGCTATTGCCTTCGTGTCCATCTCTACCATTACCTAGGTGCTCAATCTTTATACTTCCGAGAGACTCTACTGAGTCTCCTTTTGTTATTAGTGTACTTTCTGCAGCGTTGCCGTCTGTTGGCGTTTGATAGCCTCCACCAACAAACCTCTCCAAAAGTCTAGCAGAGATGTCGTCGGATATTGAATCAATAATCGTAAAAGAGACAGTGTTATATTCTACAGTACCTGGAAAATAGAATGTATGATTCAAGAACTTATGGGTGCCTTCTTTGACTGAGATTTTTGGTAAATTAACATTTTTTACCACCCACACAGGTATATCTGTTACTCTCAAAATAAATTTAAAGTTTCTGCGGGGCTCGCTTGTGGATGTAGACCAGAATGACATTTATTATTCTCCTTTAATTATAATTAGTATTAGTCATCAAAACTTGCGCCCGATCGGAAGACTTCGAAATCAAGAGCAATAAATTCTATAGTCCTTGTTGGCTTGAGAAGCACTCTGGCGTATAGTATATTTCGATCGATTAGTTCTGAGGTTGTGGTTGTTTCATCGAGAATCAAGCGATAATCTTCCAGCCCAAATTCAGCTTTAACGCTGTCTAGAAGCGGCTTGACTCTGCTTGTGAAATTGTTCCAAGTTGTACGGACATTCGGCTCAAAGAGTATTGAGTTGGCAATTCTTGATATTTCTTTCTTAAGATATATAAGAAGCCGGCGAACATTAACACGATCAAGTGCTGTCCTGCTAGCAAGGAGCGTCTTTTGTCCGAAGATTACAACACCTTCTTGCGGGAATTCAGCTATTGGGTTAACGTTAATTTCATAAAGCTCATCTCGCTCTCTTGATGTTAGTCTCCTAGCAACTCCTGTAGCGGTTATGCCTGAAGACGAGGCTGAAAGACCGCCTCGGTTAAAGCCAGCTGGTGCGAACCATGGTGCCGTAGTACCATCAGTCGAGCCGTAAGCAGCTATGGCCGCTACAGTAGCCGGTACATAGAGCCGGACGCCAGTTGCGCCGTCCGCAATCTGGACCGAAGGGTAGTAAGCAGCTGCATATGAGGTGTTAAAACCACGACTCTTCATGCTGCTAATTGCGCTGGAAACGTTCGGTAATGTAATTCGATCGCCGCCAAGGCTAGGCTGGGTGGTTTGTTCGAACCTGGTCTTTAAATCATGTTCGATATCAATTACAGCTAGTGTATCTCTTCTATCTTCTGCCATATCGATAAGATAGTCAGTAATACCGGTAGTGTATATACCCGGTACAGCACAAACATTGTGTTCTATAACTTCGGGGTCTCTAATTGTATCAATTGCTTTTCTTAGAGAATAGTATTCATATGAGCTACCATCGTCCTTGTTTTCTAGCAGCCTGTTGGCAAAGGGCTCCGGCTCTGTGATGTCAAAGCCGTCAGTTCCACACGCCAATGGCATTGTGAAAGAGTTGATGCCGGCGGCAAGCAAGGTATCAAAATCGCTGGTTCCCCTAAGCGATATTGCTGACGCTCTAGAGCCTGAAACATATACCGGCGCTGTTGTTGAGCCGCTTATGTCATCTAGCGAGAAGATAAAGGAATATTCAGTATCTTCGGTTGAAGATGCAACATGAGCATCGGTGACGTCGCTTGAGAGCCTAACAAGGTAGTCTGAATATCCATTATCCCGTCGCCCTAGGGTCCCTTCAGATTTCACGCCGTAGGCTGCCCTTGTGATTGTGGAGACCCCATCGGATCCGGATTGCCTCAGAACCATCTTCGGGAACGAAATTGATGACGTGAAATCATTTACTAGTATTTCACCACCACTGGAATATGAAGCTGTTGTTAGGGTGCCTGCAGGCAGGAAGTTGGTCCCGTCAATTGTTCTAGTATTAGATGAGGCACCGGCGAGGGCAGTGGCTTCACCTACATATCTAAGTGGCCCATAAAATCCGGCCGGTAGAAGCGCAGGGTTTGTTGTTGCATTATCAACCTCATCGATCATTTCCACACGAATAAACTTTGAAACATTCTCATAGGTACCATAGGTATTATAAAGTTTTTCGTTTGAATCCCATTCATAATACTGATCGCCAATTCTTCTAGCAATATAATCAGTTGAGTTTGGATTTAGGGTAAGACCGGTGAATTGTTCTAAAATTGCCGGCTTATTGTCTGTATCGGAAGCTTCTCGAACCAACACATCAAAGAACCCATATGGATCAACAGTTGGGTTGGTCGGTGCTGTGATATTAGCTATAGAGATTTTAAGGTTCCTGTTGTCCCATTCGCCTCTGACGTCAGTTGATACAAAACGGAAAAGCTTTTGCATTGAAGCTGGGTTGTAGTTTGAAATGTCAGTTGTTAGGTCTTGAGCCAGAACATATCCCGTTTTAGCCGGTGAGGCTTTTGACTCTCGCTTTGAGTGATCTTCTGTTCCAGATTGGAGAGAAGCCCTAAACATCCAAGCAACATTAGTTCCGCCGACACTGGTTGGTGCGCCAGATCTGCTTCCAACTACCTGCTCTGCAATTGAGCTTTCAAACGTCTCTCCTAGGAAGTAGTTAAGAGCACCTGTTGGGTAAAGGTCATCGTTGGTAAAGTGTGGGTTTGTGTTTAAGACATTTCGGATATATAAGTCTGAATTTGGATTTAAATTAAACGTTGCGGTTAAGTGGTTTTGGAGGCTTGAAGACACAATTAACGTATAGGTCATGTCTGAAGCCGTAGCTACGTCGGACTGAAACATCTGATAGTCTGTATTTGAACTATCTTGGTTATTCTGACCACTGACTAAGTACACATCAGCATCGGTGTCACAATAAACTATAGCGCCTAGAGAAGCAGTAACGTTATCTATTCCGCCAGAACCGGAAATGGAATTAGCAAAAAAGAGCCCAACTGCTTTATCAAAGTCCCACCCAGGTTCGCCACTATCGGTTACTAAAACACCTGCCGGCGCCTCATCGCCAACCAAGCGAACAAAGGTTATGGGTCCATTATTGCGAAGATATGCCTCGGCAGCATAGAGTCCATGTGTTGGTGCGGCGAGGTTTCCGTTTCGCCAGACGTCTCCAGTTCGACCGCCGGGGCTGGGCTGGCCAAAGAGAGCATAAAGTTCATTGATTGATTCTACCCTTGTTGGTACCAGACCTGGTCCTTTGGGCGCTCGGCCAATAACTGCCGGTCCAATAACGGGTGCGGCGGCGGGAGCTCCCGATCGATCAATTTCTGCTACCTGAACTCCAGGTGATACAAAATTAAATTTTTCTACTGCCATTGCTTAAAACTCCTTAGTTAACTATAGTTATAGTTCAATAATAAATAGTTGAAAAAATCCTAAAAACACTTACAAGTCAAAAATAATCGTTTCTTTTGGAAATTTGTACTCTACAATGCTTTCCCTGATTATTATTTTTGGCTTTTCTTCGTTGACATATTCGCCAAATAAATAAGCAATTAAATTAAAAGAGATTTTTGCTTCCAACTTTCTTTGTTCTTCGCCTAAATTTGCTGAGTTGTCTGAGATGTTGTAATTTGAGTCCATAAACAACTCATAGCGGTGAAAGTTGTTCTCCACCACCTCATAGTTTATGTTTCCGGTTCGAACCATAAAAGGCTGAATCATTTCATTCATTTGCTGGGTGTATAACGAGGTAAGGGTTACTTCATAAGTTGGGTTGATGTGCACCACTTGAGGTATGCCAATAAAGTCATAAACAACTTTTGTCTTTTTTCTTCTTTTGTTCTGCGTTGACTGCCCGGTTTGTTGTTTTGCAAATGCATTGGAGAAATCTGCTGTTTTAC
>Ga0196901_1000999_pt1 | contig 14503 bp, 26 predicted proteins | sample CB_VirMetaG_FD_169099 | JGI IMG/M metagenome (GOLD analysis project Ga0196901, IMG submission 169099) | Freshwater to marine saline gradient viral communities from Chesapeake Bay - CB_1504_1 Viral MetaG (v3) (version 3) | ecosystem: Environmental > Aquatic > Marine > Coastal | place: USA... | reverse complement strand
GCTTCCACTCTTTTTCTTTCTCTGACTTAACCCAAACCTTTACACATTCAGGCTCTAAGCAATAGTGTTGAAGTGTTCGCTCTGGTCTGAAGTACTCCTTACAGTTACGGCATTTCTTTCTGTTCATTTACGCTCTTAATTAATTGCTCCTTACAGTACCTACAATGATCGTTAGGCTTTCCTTTGTTTAATTCCATAATCCTTCTTAAAGACTGATGCTGTGTAATTCTTCTTTTTTGATACAGCTTTATATACCTTGTCCTCTATGCCTCCTTCGGAGAATACCCATATAACTTCGTTCTTCTCTCTATCTTTGACAGTCATCCTATCTCTGGATTGCCAGTAACTTGTAGCACTAAAGTCAATATTATACATCACCAAATAATCTGCTGTTGAAAGATTTATACCCTCACGACCAGAGACAACTTGCAGTGCGATCCACTTATGTTCACATTCATCAAAGTCGTTTACTGAGTCAGTTAACTTATCTCCTAACCTATCCTTTAAGGCTTTGTATTCAGCCTTGAACTTGTAGAATATAGCTATCTTATTTTCCTTGAACCGATCAATTATAGCATCAACCTTACTATAGTCCAGCACCATTGAATCACCAGATTCAAACTTCACTGTTCCAGACCACAACTGATGAAGCTTTTGTTGGAGTTTAGCAGGTGTATCACCTAGTATGACCTGATCCTTACCTTCAATAACAAGGTCATCCATTAAAGTCTTACACATCTTTTCAGTCCTGCTACTCATCTTAACATGCATAAAAGATTCCTCAACAGTAGACTTAAATCCAGACTCTGCCTGAGTCATTGTAACCATGAACTGCTTGACATCAGACATTACCTTCTGCTTTATAGCTTTGTCGTACTTTGTTATGATGTGACTGCCGATGTGTTGTTGCTTCTTATCAACATAGTCATTAGCCCATTTATAAAAGTTCGAATACCTACCCCATGGACTGTTATTGGTAACCCAAAACTGATGATACATCTGAGAGTAAGACTCTGGAGTAGGTGTACCTGACAGAAATATCATAGGCTTGAAGAAGAAGTTATCTCTAAACATTTTAGTATACTTGCCTGGCTTCGGGAACGATCCAAACCTGTGATGCTCGTCATGTATAATCAAATCGTAATAACTTGGATCATCCAACTTATGCATTGACTCGTCATTGATTACTGTAAGGTTGAATGGAATATGATAACCAAAATCGTAGTAATCTGATAGTATTGAATCTATAGCTTTCTTCTTAGTTAGAAACAACACCGTCTTAGCTCCATAAATTTCGGCAACTTCTAGCGATGTTACGGTTTTACCAGATCTAACCTGACCAGCAATGTATACACATCCAAGGCTAGACAGAACCATATGAGCCTCCATAGCCTTCTCTCTTTGTATAGGTCTTAGATCCTTAGTCATATCGGTAAATCATTTTCTTCCAACTTAGCCCTTAGCTCTGAAGCCTTAGTCTCATACCATCTAGCCTTATCCAAGTCTCTATCAATTGGTTGGTCTGGCTTTGATCCAAGTCTCATTCTGTACTTGAATGCACACATCTCACAGTGATTTATTACAGCCAATGTCCCCCAGATATCCTCCATCATTTCAATAGTTTCTTTGTTAAAATTCTTGTAATGATTCGGATTTATAAAATCATACTTATCCATATTACTTTCTTTTAAATTCAATATACTTTCCTTTCGAGTCTCTATCCATCAAAGCGTCAGCACCGAAATGAAACGATCCCCACTTAGATAGCCAATGATTAAATAGCTTACGGCTTATCTGTCTACGTGAACGTGGCGCATAGTCTGGATACTCTTCAACGAACTTCTCGAATACATTATTTGTATAGTATCTCTTATCTGATATCTTATACCCATTAGTGCTATCAGATATGAATTCATAGAAGTCATGATTAGTCTCGGCTATAAACTTCCTGATATGTAAATTATTGAAGTCAGCCTCTATCATGCCATTGTTTAAATACTTCTGAAGGTTTGATATCATGTAGTTGTCAAAGATGCACCACTCATGCTCAGACCAATCAGTAAACAAATCGTGACCAAACTCCTCGCGAGGTGTGAAGTCCTTTCGATAGTACTGCTTAAACTCCAATTCAAATTTCCTTCTATCGAATGAGTTACCGCTACCTCTCAATGCGTAGTTGGTACTGATCAATATTTTAGGTGACTTACTGAAAGGAATTTTGATAGCATCTTTATTCTTCTTCTCAAGAGTTATACCCTGAGTAATAACACTGAACAGTTTCTCAAAGTTAAAGCCTTTAACAACATCATCAAAAACTAAAACCTGAGTATCCTGCTGTACTGTTTGATAAAGGAATGACTTGTCGAAGGAGAACATCTTACCATCTATCTCTACAGACTTTCTAAGGTGACTTACTGCTGTAGCAAATATCCCCTTACCTGTACCTCCTTCTGGATTCTCCGAAATAATCTCGTCATTCAATATAACAGCTGGACAGTAAGATGGTGGCTTGTATGCATGTAGCAAGAATCCAATGGTTGACTCAACAGATTTGATTCTACCCTCGCTATCATCACATATGTTGTGAATAAACTTCCTGAACTCGCATAGATCACCATCACAACTATCGAAGTCCCTGTCTATCATTTGATCCTCCCATACCCATCCAGGAAGATTCTCATACTCTATTTCTTCAACACTAGTCTTGGTAACCTTGACTGCAACATTCTTAAAAAATAGATATGAATAATCCTCTGTATCCTCAACAAATGATATATCGATATCGTTCAACATCGATAAGAAATCCTCCTTAAAGAATCGAGTCTTATCAGCAAAGAAATTCCATACACTCATGTCATCAACACGGTCATCGATATACTTCAGGACGAAGTCCTTTATCTCCTGCTCCGAAGTATTCATCACCCTGTTGGATACTCGTCGTATAAATATAAAAGATGCAGAACCTTGAGGATAATACTTAAAGAATCCATTGTCCTCCAAGAATTCCTTGAACAGATGATGAACAATACTAACCGCACCCTTGTCACTCTTAGACCAGAATACCTTGACATCCTCCATCGCTTTCTCGGTGACATTGCTGATTATCTTCTTGACATCCTTGCCAGTTATCCCATCTTCCTCAAGAGCCTCTATAATCTCTCTATTAGTAGCCCCAGACTTAACCTGTCTCCTTAGCTTATGCATCTTGTCAGTATCCTCGAACGCCTTTGAGTTGAACTCGGATCGATTAGAGTATGCACTGTCTATAGTCCTTTGTATCTCATCTTTCCCAAATCCCTTTGTCTGATATTTACTGACACAAACAAAGGAGGCTAAGGTCTTGTCAACACCGTACTGATTAAACGCACTAGCTAACACGAATAGATTGTTGTTACGTTGACCTTTAGCCATGCTATAGCCTCGATCGAACCATTTCATCAACCTAGATATCTTCTCATTATCATCATCGATTGTTATCGTGTTAGATGTTTTATTCAGGTCTACAGTCACAGAACTATCCACAATCTTATCAGTCCACACATCTGAGTCGTGGTTTACATATATGTCTGGATCGTAAGACTCATAGCAGACACGGCTGAGATTCTTTGATGTTACATCGAACTCGTCAGTGTTATAGTAATCCCTAAGAGCGTTGAAGTACAGCTTGTGATCATCTATATCCTTTGGTATCTTAACGATAACCTTAAGCCCATTCCCAGATGGAGACACAAAAACAGCATTGGTGAAGCTATCCTTCTTGAATGCATTCTTCGCATCCTTCATGTCCTTCACAGTTTTGAAGTTATCGAAGTCAAGACAAATCAATCCAGAGTGCTCTATGATGGAGTTGTCAGAACGTTTAGAGAACTTCCCACTGAAACATATAGCAGCAAGTCCCTTCTTCAGTTCATTCTGATCATCTTTTTCTTTTGTTGATCTTATCTTCTCTACAAGATCTCCACACTTCTTACCCGATTTTATCCTTTCGAATATAACGTCTACTTCAACATAGAAAGGAGTAGTGGTGTGTAGTATGTTTTGGAATATGGTAACCATAATGCTGGTAAATGTTATTAAAGTGCTAAAAAAATGTTGAAACGTAAAAACTTACTTATCTGTAATACAGTAAGTTATGTATTAAAATGCTCGAATGCTTAAAAAGTTCCCTATTTTCAGAATATAAAAAAGTATTATCAATACTATTATATAAAAAGAAATATAGGGAACTGTTTTCAACATTTAAGCATTAAAAAGGAAGATCAGATTCCTCTTCTTTTTGAGGCTCAGGCATTTGAGCAACATCAACTTCGTCAACTCTCCACCCTTGTAGCGTGTTGAAGTACTTGATCTCTCCAGACTTATCTTGCCACTCTCTACCGTTGATATTGAATGATACCTCTACCTCTTGACCTTCGGCAATAGAGTCAAGTTTGTTTGCATTCTCATTGACAAATGTGAAGCTAACATGCTGGTCATACTTTCCGTCAGTAACGGTTAGAACTAGATCACGCTTTGTGAACTTATCAGTCACCTGTTTTGAGTCGCCAACAACTTTAACGACTCCACTCATTTTGAAATTATTCATTTGAATTGAATTTAATTTGCTGGATAGATGCCACTCCAGCATTGTGGCTTATTTGCTAAAGTATCTCTGTATCTACAAAACTTTCTGGATCATCAGTAGCGTCTGGCCCAAAGAATCTATTCCAAGCAATCACTGCATCCATTACCTTATCTCTGCCGCTTTCAAGAAACTCCGAAGAGCATTCGAACTGTTTGATGATACCAGTACTCTTGCAGATGACTATAAACTTAACAGGCTTACCAAAAAATTGTTGGTATAGATATGCCTGAGAGTCATAGTTGTATGTAAACGCAGATCTTCTGAACTTAGATATGTCAGCGGTAGTCTTTAGATCAATCACGTAAGATGAGTTGATTACATCAGCCTTACCTTTCCACATTACATCGTATATCTCTTTGATCGCTGGCTCTTCATATACCGCGCCATCCTCATACACCTGTTCGTATATGTCAAGTGATGACTTCATCTTGTTAGCCATATCCTCTATAGCCCTTGCTTCATGACCGAGTAGAAGCATCTCCTTATCAGATGACTCAAGAGCATCCTTGTATATCTTTGTAGACCTAGTACTAGCATCGACTATTTGAAATGAGTCTAGTTTATCAGGTTCAAGCATCAACGTGTGGAAGTATGATCCTTCCAGCATTGGCTTACTGTACTCATGATTTTTGTAAGACGCAGGATTATTTAGTAGTGCATATATGTCACTGTTACTTAAATACATTTTACCCAAATCTCCGTAGTAATTATCATCATTACGGAGAAGTTCTATTTGACTACTTTGACTCTTCATAAACTGATCTTAATGATTTACTAATTGTTGGTGACATCTTATACTTCTTCTCTAAGTCTTGAGATATTTTTTCAAAAGGCTTCGATCCACTGTTAGCCTTAACATATGATATCACTTTCGACCAGTTCTCATCATCCTTCTTCAGAATTATATGGCTACTAACATTCGCGACATTATTATTGTTTGGTGCTTTTGTGTCAATACGTAGTGCGTCCACAATGTCTCCAAATGCACGAACCTTTTCGACATGCACGCTGATACTCTTTCCTGTCCATTCCTCGATGTAAGGTGTCTTGTAGGCTATAGTTATAGCCTTCATATTAGTCTTATTAAGGATCATCGGCTTACCTTCAGTAAAGTGTGCTATAACGCAATCCTCCGACTTACCATCAGTTCCCTTAATTTTATCCTGGACAATGTGCTTTATCGTCAACACTCTTGACTTCTCATCTTCGTCAAAGTCATACGCTCCAAGATAGTCTGGGTTTGTCATCTTTTTCCAATGTGTCTTTTTCATTTGATTTTATTTTTAAACGGGGTTACTAATTTACTCTATCATCTTAAATACCACAAGTATTTTGTCAACTATTTTTCGTTTTTATTCATCAGGATCGTCAGGATACCTGAAGTTTTCTTTGTCGTATCTTATCCTATCCTGCTCATCTTGATGAAGCTTTAGCTTTATTATAAGTCCATAAGCTAGAATAAGAATAGACCAGTATATCATTCCTAAAAATATCTTCCTATTCATCTTCTCTTTTCATTTATAACCTTTATAGCAAACTCAGGATCTATTTTCAGTCCATACCTTTCAGAGATGTCGTTTGATACCATCAAAAACTTCTTGTCCCTGTATCTACTCTCATATGCTTTAATTAAAACACTTATACTGGAGTGATCTCTTCCAAACATCTTCGCAATCTTACCTATCTTCATGTCTCTGTATACATAGCAATACACACTAATATGTAATCTTGAGTCAACCATAACCTGTAATCTACTGTTATTCCTTATGCCCATATCATCGCACGCTTTTATGATATCAATGCTGTCTGTTTCAACTGATGGTTCCCATGTCCTATATTCCTCTAAAAGTTTAGCAATGTTATTACCGTTCATCCTGTCCTTGCCGAACTTAAATTCTAAAAATTCTTTTGCTCTTACTGACATAATCCGTATCTATTTAAAATTTGTTTTTTATTATAAACATAAAGATCTGATCGACCGTTCACATTCATCATGTATTCATACTTAAATTTTCTATCTATATCCAATAGCTTAGCAACCCTTGATGCTTGGGCATCAGTTAGGTTCATGTAATCAGCCATCTCTCCGCACATGATGTACTCATCATCATCTAACTCTATAGGCTCTGGATCGACTGAAAGCGGATCACCTGGTATTGGGAATGCCTTCCTTACATCTCTTGTAAGATACATAACGTCCCTGTAGTTACCAAGTGAATGCCACTTTTTAATTGCGTTTAACACAGTCGTGTGATTCGTGTAACCAATTATCTTAGCGATATCCTCAACAGTAATTACAATGTGATTACGCATGTAGTATATCAAATAAAACCTAGGATAAACATTCTCCTTCTTTCTTGATCCATCACCATGGTTCGGTGTTACATGTGGATTCTCAACGATCCACTCTCTTATACGATTTATCTCTTTCTCTTTTTGCATTTTCAAATACTTCATTAAGGTTATACTTCTTGTCAGGCATCACAGTCTTAGCTACAACTGGATTGTGCTTGATGCCATTATTCCTATCTTTTCTTTTAAACATATCTAAACATTTTGTGAAACATAATATGTAAACTTGCAGATAGCATATAATATCATGGATGACATGAAAAATGTCATGACTAATGATAGTGTATCTAACCAAGACTTATCAATCTTCTTAGCTAACGATACCATCATAAAGTCATCACAGTTATCTATCTTTATCCATGTTGATTCGTCCGCAATTAGATCAGCGTATCGATCTACAATCATCTTACACTTTACCAAGCATTCCTTCGTACTCATACCGTAAGTCGCTATAACATCTGTATCATCTATGTACTCGAATCTATATGGATTAACGATTATCTCGCCAGTACTTAGATTGTATATAACCGACTCGTTATTCTTAGCCTCTTCTATTGCTATGTAAATATTCATATCTCATCATTTATATTATTCATGATACCATTCAGCATCACTATTAATTATTACTACCATCGAACTACTCAAAACAATACCATCTACGTTAGTGTAATAATAGGCGTAGATGTCTTTAATTTTGTATCTCATTGATTCGTTTAATGATTCCATATGATTACTATTTGATTCCGTAAAACTCACGGATAGCGTTGTTGCTAATCCGCATGACATCAAGGTAGCACTGGTTCGTTATGACTACGCTGCCATCGATTGTATCAAATATAGGCATCTCTCCATACTTATCAAAAAAACTGTTGATATAATCAATAAGCATCGATCCGTCTGTTATTACTACAGATACTCCGCTTTGCGTTATGTGTGGTAGTTTCATAAATTTTCTATTTCTTGTTTAACTTCATTATAAAATTCATATTCATAGCTATATTCATAAACACTGTTTAAAACCTCTTCAACTGCTATTAATGCATATTCTTTCGCTCTCTGCAATCTGAAAAATTCAAGTGCTTTATGATGATGGAAAGTTATGTTAAACTTACCAACTAACTCTTCTGCTTTTTCTTTTGGTGTCATAACTCCTTGATTAAATCGTAACATACTTGACCAGCTTTTGCCCTTAGTTGTTTAATGGCTTTCTCTTGCTTGGCTATCTTCTTGCTTATCTTTTGCATTTGCTCACGGCTTCCGATTGCATCCCATTGTTGCCAAAAACATTGTAACACTTCAATACTTTGCTCACGGTTTTCAATCGCTCTGTGGATTGCTGTTAGTTTTTCGATCTGTTTTTTCATGTCGTTTTGTTTTTAAGTGTTTAAAGTTTTAACGGTTTGCCCTGCCACAAATAGCTTTTGGAAGCTAACTACAGATGTTATATACCCAATACTTATAAGATATTTTTTTATTTCTTCAAGATATTCGTTACTATCAGAAGTAACTACGTACTGCTCTACTAATTCATTTTCGCCAAGTTTACTAAGTTTATTAGACTTAGATACATTAAACCCTTTAGAGCGTAAAACAATTACAGAACCAGCATTTCTACCGTATGAAGTAGATACATCAAAACCACCATTTTTAATGGTATTAGTTAAATTTCTCGTGCTTGTTGGGTATGCTCTTTTCATGTCGTTTTGTTTTTTATAACTACTTCCACTTCAATTTTATCAGACAACTTTAGAGCTGCTCCCATATCACCGTTTCTAAGTGAAGTTAACCTCTGCAAAGCAGTCCAAGGGTCTTTGGCTTCAACTGTAAAATATGTTTCTCCAAGTGTTGAAGACTTTATCTTAATTGAGTATTTCATAACTACAAGTTTTTTTTAATCCAATCATCATCTTTCATAATATTAGTGTAGATTTAACCACTCTAATTGAGTACCAACAACAAAAGGCTTTTTAATTCTGTTTTTGTGTCCTTTTAGTTTTTTAAAGACTTTAATGTTTTTACCTTTACTGTTTTGCTCATCTCTGAACTTGATAGCTTCTCGTTTTGTTTCAAAATGTTTCATGTCGTTTTGTTTTATTGTTCACTTTTTAATACTGTTCACTGTCCGTGAACGATGTTGTTATTTGAACGGAGTTAGTACTAATCGAACTGATCCATCATACGATATTACGTATAATCCTAAGTCAGTAACGACATTTAGCTTCTTTCCGGATTTGTATTCAAGTCTATACTCCTCGATACCGATCGATTCCATCAGATCCTGGGCATACGACTTGGCTCCGCGTTGTGTTGGTGCGTATTTTTTCATAGCTCATTTGTTTAAAAAATTAATGTACGCTTTGTAAGCTTCGTAGACAGCTTGTATCTGTTTAAACTCTGGTGTATTTCTTTCTGTAGTTAGTTCTTCTTTTGAGTTGAAAAATAAATCCCATTCTTCTATCGTTCGTTTTTCGCAACCTATATGGATTAAATTGCCATTAGTGATGCCGTGCGACCATTTGCAATGCATAGGCACTCTTATTGTCTTGTCTAAATTATTAGCGTTCCAAAGGTTAGCGTTCCGAAGGTTAGCATCCTCAAGGTTAGCGTTCTCAAGGTTAGCGTTCTCAAGGTTAGCGTTCTCAAGGTCAGCGTTCCAAAGGTTAGCGTTCCGAAGGTTAGCGTTCCGAAGGTTAGCGTTCCGAAGGTCAGCGTACTCAAGGTTAGCGTACTCAAGGTTAGCATTATCTTTAACTGCTTTTTCTACTGTCCTTTTAATCGTGTTAGATTCGCACTCATATGAGTAAATAACTTCTCCAGTGTATCTGTGTTTAATTTCGATTTTCATAGCTATCAATTTAAAATTGTTTCAGGTAAATACTCCATCGTCACGTTGTGGATATCAACAAGCGACGACATCTCATCTCGCAATACCGCATCTGGATCGCTTAACATGTCATACATTAACGCAACCTTGCGTCGATCAATGTGACTCGGCACAGTGTCGTTTAATCGCGTCGTGTGCACCAAGTGAATGTGAATTGGATTGTACATAATCGTTTTGTTTGTTTAGCACCATCTGTAAAGAACCTGCTCATAGTGTAGATTTTTACTGTCAAACTTTACAAATGGTCACGAGATAAAGTATTTACACTATGTGTTCTTATGATAACACCTTACTTACTCAAGGTAAGGACTAGCCCTGGCATACACCATATTAAATTAGGGCCGTTTTTTCTATCTCTTGCTGCCAAATCCTCAGTGTTTCAGACATTTATTATTCCTGATTTATTATACACTTTCCCTCTCAAATGGCATATCGAGGGTACACTGGATAAGGTTATATGTAGTTTTAGTCCTATTGTGCTATAACTATTAGAGCGAGACTCTACAATACTCGCACACTTTCCCTTATCTTTCTTTAGTGATTGATCTGACTTTCTAACCAGGTAGTACAGTAGTCATATAAGCGTTAACTTATATCGGCTATAGCAATCACAAGGTCATAGGTTTGACCTATACCGCTTTATCGTAAGCGGTCAACATCCTTTCTAATCCATAACTATTTGTTTTCATTATACCATTTTATGAACTCTACTACTGCATAGTAAACATTGGATTTTTTATCTCCATCGTCAGCGACTATTAGTTCTCTATGTTCATCTTTTCCGTCTGTTATAATGCAATAGAATGATTCTATCTTTACATTGAATCTATGCACCTTGTAGCTACCTTCAACCTCTTCTAGTGCTATCTCTTCAATCTTCTCCACTACGGGCATTAACCAATCCCATGAGGAGTGGAATTGCATTTCGTCAGGGGTAAATTTTATTTGTCTCTTACCTGCTTCAATAGTTAGATATTCATCTTCTTCCTGATATTCAGAATAGATTTTTACAAATTGAAATTCATCATCCATTCTAAAAAGTTTTCGTGGGCATTCTCGATACCCCATAAACTCCGCTATCAATTTGTTTGCTTCTGTTGTCTTCATCTTGCTTTGTTTTAATTTAACTTCTGTTCTCCATTTCCTATCTCAAGCAGAAACTCGTAGTCCATCTTAAGACCAGTCAAGGCTATCATCTGCGCCTGACCATCGATTCCTTGCTCCATTTGAGTGAGTAACTTTTCATACTCACGATCCGTAGGGATTCGATTCTGCATCATCTGTGGTAGCGTGTTCGCTAACTGTATCTGGATTCGTTTCATAACTATTTGTTTTCGTTGTACCATTGGATGAATTCGAGTACTACATAATGGGTGGATAATAAGCTATCCACATTGAACTCTTGAAAAAGAATATCATTACCTTTAACAATTAAACTTTGCCAATCGCCATCTATTCTTTGATAGTTCTTTTCGAAAGTAAATCCAAGTCTTTCAATCTTCTCAACTACTGGCATCAACCAATCCCATGAGGAGTGGTAGTTTAACTCGCTTGACATATAGCCTTGTTCAAAATAAATGCCTTCTGAACGCATCTCTCTTAATTCCTTGATGTATTGTTCATCATCCTTGAATTTAACGCCCATAAACTCCGCTATCAATTTGTTTCCTTCTGTTGTGTTCATAATACCACGTTTTAAGTTATTGTTGTTCCGTTTCGGCTTGAATTCGCCACATCAGTACGAGTCTATCTCGTAGATGGAAGGGGACTAATCGCCCCCAATCGCTTAGTGTTGGAACAGTCTCAGTTTGTATCTGAGTAGCTGACTATCCGTAGCACCTGAACTGAGCAGACTCCGAGCCACATCGTCACTGATGCTTATCGTACCGTGTACCGGGTGATTGATTGTCGTAACCCCTCTCAGGTTAACTACTTGTTGTAACTGGTCGCGTAGACCTAGTCTTCTTACTTCTCCTTGTAGGTCTCTTGGATTGCCCACGCTTGTAGGAATTTGTCCGAAAAATGGTTCTCTTCTCATAATTGTATGGTTTAAATTTGTTCAATTTTAATTATATGCTCATCCTCGTCGGCATATATCTGATAAAATACAGATTCAGGATCTTTTGCTACAATAACTCTTGTATAGGTAGTACTATTACCTTCATCATCGAATCGCTTAGAAGTAACTCTGTAGGACATGTCTATATACTCCAGGCTATCTTCCAACATAAGGTCTTCATACCCGTTAGGGAAATTTTTATTATCGTTGGTGATTACCACTTTTATTTCGACATGGTCTTTTACATTGCAGTTACTACTGACTTCTACCATTGAGCCGTAGAGTGGATCGGCAATGTTTCTTACGAACGCAAATTTTATCATGTTGTTTAGTTTTAATTGTTAATAAAATCTGTTTTACTTTATTGTGTATCGACTGGATTTATTTTATCCGAACATAAAACTTAATCCATTTGCACCCTCGATCAGTTTTCTCAGCGCTTTAACTTGGCCCTCAAGGTGTTCAACTAACTCGGCATTGTGGTCGTTCACTAAGTATACTACATCGTGATCTTTGTCAATTTCAGATTCGAACTCAGCATCTAGACCTTCAAGGTCGTAGTGACATGCATCGTAGTAACTATTGTTAATGACGTTAGAAATTAGGATCGAGTCGGCTAAGTCTCTGTACATTCTCATTAACTGGAAAAACCTTTTCTCTAACTCGGTTTCCTTACATGTAACGCCTTGTCTTCCGTACATTCTCACCTTCTCTTTAGCGCATCCTTCCCCGAACATAAATGCACCTTGTGATTCGTGTCCTTTAGGGAATTTGCCCTCGGAGTAGTATTTGCCATTGTCCACACTCAATTCTAACTCGATCGCGTGACCTTGTATTACTTGTCCGCAGTGTTCACATCTTTCTCTTTTCATAACTACCTGGTTTAATTGTTAATAAAATCTGTTTTAATATGTCCAAAGTTCAAAATGGTTCTCACTTGCAATTGCACGAGCCTTATCTAGTACTGCATCGATGTTATTCACCCATGCATCGTGCCGATCGTCTAGTCCGAACTCACGAACTTCATTATCGAGACATATGTAGTACTTCAGTATAGCCCTCATTGTAACTGGCTCTACGACCATTACTCCGAAAAAATAATCGGTGTGCTCTATCAGGTATAATGATTTAAATTGTTTCATATCACTTCCAATTTGTAATTACACGCTTAGTTTCCTTTACCTTCACTCCATTCAGGTAGTAACCGATTACTTCGAATCGGCCTTCGATTCTCTCAATTTTTACACTCATAATACCACGTTTTAATGTTGGATTCCCGTTTCGCTTTTTTCTTATTGGTTATAATATATGATCTAATAAATTTGAATGACTCTGAAGCTAATGGTTTCAACGTCATTATTGTCAACACCAAAGTATTTCAACGCTCTAGATTTGCTCTCATTTACAAGTCCATCGTAATTACCAACGAACTTGCAGTTGCCTACAAAATCGTACCCATCACCATTATCAACTCCAAGCGCATAACTATACTTGAATTGACCGCTAGCAGAATCAACTGCTTTTACTGTGAAATGCACAAAAATCTCTATTCTTTTCATAACATATTTATTAGTGTTCCCGTTTCGGCCTTATGTTGGCCACATCAGCACAATGTACAATTGTGGACGGGAGGGTATTGGCTTACAGACCTTCTCAGCCCCGTACCCCCATCGGATAGTCTTAATATCTTTGCATGCCACGTTAAACCGCATGCTCTCTTCTTATTCCGTTAGCGTTATATCCCTTCAACACTACGTCCCGAACACGTACCACCTGAGTAGTGTATACGCATCCCTAGGTTCGTCCTAGTTTGTGCTATCGTATAGCCTCAGCACCGCTTATGGCATCAAATAGTATCGTATGTCAAAGAACTTGTTATCAGCGATTAGACTCGGAACTATTGGCTCGGTGTAAGGACTCATTCGGTAGACTTGCTTGTGAACTTATCTTATTACACGTCTGTTTTCATTCCCCTCGTATCATACTGCATTGCGTAACGTATACTCGGTTTAGCTAGTGGCTCGTTTGCCGTTGCTGACATTGTAAAACTATAAATACTTTTTGGATTAACCACAAAAAAAAGTTGAAAATTAGACAAACAGCATCTTTCGACTCATGAATGAGCATTTTTCTTCGACGAATCGAATAACCTTGTTTGGTGACCATCTATTGATTTCGCTGAATCGCAGTAATGACAAGGGATTCAGGACGATTTGATTCGAATTGCCTTACGTGTGAATATGCGCAGTCTAATGTGGGTTTTTGTGGGGTAGGTATAACACCATCTACTCAACACCGTGCTAACCTGAATCGATTCTGAATTGTACGGTCTGACATAACTTTATCGTGGAGACGTTGTTCTATTCTGTTCGGATACGTGACGGAACAATACCGCAACAATACATAGTACTGCCTGACGTCACATAGCTTTAAGTATGACTAGGACGATCAGTCAAAACCAAAACCTAAAAAGTTCTGACCAACACGACCAAATAGACACCCCCCGTATCGATTGCAGATCAGTTTTCCTTTTGAAGCTTGATCGTAATATTGTAGGTATTATCCAATCCAGACACTTAACTAC
>Ga0196901_1000988_pt1 | contig 14611 bp, 8 predicted proteins | sample CB_VirMetaG_FD_169099 | JGI IMG/M metagenome (GOLD analysis project Ga0196901, IMG submission 169099) | Freshwater to marine saline gradient viral communities from Chesapeake Bay - CB_1504_1 Viral MetaG (v3) (version 3) | ecosystem: Environmental > Aquatic > Marine > Coastal | place: USA... | reverse complement strand
GAAATAACTTTTAATCTTTCTTTTGGTTCAGAAAGATTTTATTTAGAAACAAGACCAAACGAGCCTGGTGTCGTGGATCTTTACGTAAAAAGAGACGCTGCTGTTACTGGTGGTACTGTTCCTGTTACTGTTACAGCTATAGATTCTGGAGGATTAAGAAACAGTTGTACTATAAATGTTGAAGTTATACAACAAGCTGTTCCAGAGATTGAAATACTTGGCGAGCAATGTTTAGTGGCAGAGCGTACAACAAGCGACAGAGCCGCTGTGAGATGGGGAGTAAGATTTAAAAATTTAAATGTTAGTACAAGTTATAAAGCAAGACTTAGACTAGTTAATAACGCTGGACAAACGTTTGCTGGAGCGCTTAATGGGTTTACACAAGACAATATTAATTCTATTACTAATTATTTTGAGCTACCTGGAAATGGTGAAAATACTGGTTCATCGACGCAGTGTCAAATTTATGATTTTTCAACAAATTTAACAGAAACATTTAAAGATCAAGCCGCTGACGCTTGGTATGATTTGCAAACTTATCCTGGTAATATTCAGATACCTAAATATCATAATATAAGTGTTCAAATTCTTTTGTATTTACAATCAGCACCCAACAATGTTATAGCGCAGTTAAACACTAATTTAAATGTTTCAATAGCTTACACGCTTCCTAGCTATGACACGTGTCCAATTAATGGAACATGTTTTCCATAGTAATATACTTTAAAAATAAGTAACTATATATAATGGCAACTACTTTAGAAATATCTTTTTTTAACTCTTTTTTAATTAAGAAGGTTAGTAATGCTTCCAACGAGTCTGTTTTTCCAAACGGTTGGCCATACAATGCAACTTATCCACTAGAAGTGGCCGGTGGAGGAACACTTACTTTTCCTGGTACTGCTCAAACAACAGTTGATACACATGACGTTAATTGGTTTATTGAGGAAACAAGAATTAGAGGTGGATACAATAACACGCAAGTTGATCTTGGTGTTAGAGCTTATTTAGTTGAAGAAGATACAGAGCAACAACACAGGTTAAATAGTTTAATATATTCTGGAATATATAATTCTAGAACAGGTGTAAATAATACAAATCAATTTTCTGTAGGAAAAGATATTACAAAAAGTTTAGATCCAGCAAATGGTTCTATACAAAAATTATTTTCTGAAAACACTAATCTAACTATATTTCAAGAGTCAAAAGTTAGTTCTGCATTGATTGATAAAGATGCTATTTACACAGCGGAAGGGTCACCTATTCAAACAAGCTCTAATGTTGTCATTGGTCAAGTACAGGCTTATTTAGGAGAATATGGTATAAGTAAAAACCCAGAATCTTTTGCTTATTATGGTTATCAAAAATATTTTACAGATAGAGATAGAGGCGTTGTTTTAAGATTATCTAGAGATGGTATTACTGAAATATCAAGATATGGCATGATAGATTATTTTAGAGACAATCTAAAACTAATAAACAAAAACAACGTTTGGACTATTAATACTGATTTAACAACTGAAAGTAATCCTTCAGATGATACTCAGATATTAGTTAGTGGCGCTGATTTAAATACAGCTTTAATTGGAATGGAAATTGTTGTTGACGGTAATACTGTGGCTTTAATAGAAGATATAAGCGTTACAAACTCAACAAGCGGTATTGTAACGGCTAATACAAGATTAAATATTAGCGCTGGAGATATTGTAACTTTTCAATCAAATGCTCCATCAAAAATAATTGGTGCTTATGATATTCACAATAAAAACTATTTAATATCTTTACAGCAAACACCACAATACCAAGACACAACGGTAGGTGGTCCACAAAACTACTCTACATTAGCTTTTGATGAAGCTGTAAAAGGATGGGTTAGTTTTTATAGTTATAAGCCAACACAGGCTCTTAGTGTTGTAAATGATTTGTGGTCTATACAGTATGCAAATATATGGAAACATTATTCAAACAATGTAGGAGTTTCTACTTTTTATGGAATATCAACTCCTAGTAATGTTGTGTTTTTGTTTAATGATAATCCTTCAATAAGTAAAGTTTTTCAAACTGTAAACTATGAAGGAGATAGCGGTTGGCAAGTTGATTATTTTATTTCAGATCCAACCGGCTATGATTTTTCAACAAATGCATGGGAATCATTTAATGATTCAACTCAAAATATTCAAAGTTATTACGAGGGTGAATATATTGACGCGGGTATAACTTATTACTCTGGTTTTAATAGAAAAGAAAACAAGTACTATGCTAACCTTGTTAATAATTCATCTGCTCAACCTGGCGAAGTTGTTTTTGGCAGCAGTGTGTCAGGAATAAAAGGAAGATATGCAACAGCTAAATTAAGCGTTGATAGTTCAACAAACCCTGGTGGAATAAAAGAACTGTGGTCTGTAGGAACAAAAGTAAATTACACAAGATAAAAATTTAAAACATAAAATTATGCCATTTCCAGCAATAGCCCTAGGAATAGGCGCTGCAACATCATTAATAGGCGGTTTAGTCGGGATGGGTTCAGCGCGAAGACAAGAAGAGCAAGCGCGTCAAGAAAGACTAAGACAAGAAAGAATTATAGAGGGCTTAAAAGCTAGCAGAGCCGCTATAGTAAATCCATATGAATCAACAGAAAACCTTAGCGATTTAGCTACTGATTTATCTGGTATGGTTCAAAATCCATATGCTAATCTAGGTGTTGCAACTCAAGCTGCTGAAATTCAAATGGAACAAACTGATCTTGCTTTAGCTAGTACTTTGGATACATTAAGAGCAACAGGCTCTAGCGCTGGAGGAGCAACTGCTCTTGCTCAGGCTGCTTTACAAAGCAAAAAAGGTGTTGCGGCTAGTATCGAAGCTCAAGAAGCTCAAAACGAAAAGCTAAAAGCTCAAGGAGAACAGCAAATGCAACAATTGAAAATGTCAGAACAACAAAGACTTCAACAAATTGCTATTTCTGAAGGACAAAGAGTTCAAGCCGCTGATGCTGCTGGACAACAGTTCATGTTCCAAGCTCAAGAAAATAGAACAAACATGGATCTAAATAGAGCTGCTGGTCTTGCCGATAGAGCAATGCAAATGCAGGCTCAAGCAAATCAAGCTGGAGCCGCTGCTTTAGGTGGTATAATTAGTGGAATAGGAAGTTTAGCTGGATCAGCAATAAGCGCACATGGGCAAGCTCTTGGCGCGTCTGGTGGTACTGTAGGTTTATTTGGACCAATAGATCAAGATAGTTAATAAGAATAATAAAAATAAAAAAATGGGAGCATACGAAAATCCAGCGATGATCGTTGATAAATCCGGCGAAATATTAGCTCAAAGTTTTGAAAAAGCGGCTGTAGCAATAGGAAAAGGTGTTGAAGGTTATGTTAAAAACTACAACGAAGGACTTGACGCTAGAAGAAAAGCAGTTGAGCAACAAAAAAAAGATGCTGCTAATGCAGAGATAAAAGCTGGTGACGCTGCTTTTAAATTCAATCAACTAGTTAATGATTGGAAGATAGAAAATCCTAGTAATATTGCTGAAGATGGAATTAAAATATATGACAAAAAAGCCAAAGAAATAGGAGATCAATATTATAACAGCGCAAAAATTTATTACAACCCTAATGCTACAGCAGAAGAAAGAAAAGAAGCTTGGGATCAAATGAGTAAACACACAGAATCTGTTGGTGTTTTGCAAAACAGTATTTCAAATGTTCAACTTAATGGTCAAGTAGCCGCTGGGTTTGTTGATGATTCAGGTACAATTTATTTACCGCAAAACAGAGGAGAAGGAGAAACTTCTTTAACAGCACAACAGTCTGAACAAGTTGTGAAGGCTTATGGTACTGGATACAGTCATGGTTATTTAGATGAAAACACAGAGTTTACAAGTGAATATGACAATGATAATAATTTAAAAATTATTTTTAAAGATAGAAATACTGGAGATATAAAATTTACAGAAACTATTAATTCTAGCACAGCAAATGCTTTAGACCAGTATGCTGTAAAGTCGTTTGATGGTAAAGAAAGAATAAATGAATATTCTATAGAACAAGGTATTAAAAATAATGAAGGACTTTTTACTGAGGCATATAAAGGTAAAACTGAAGTGAAAATAGATGGCAACACTAAAACAACATCAACAATATATCCAGCAAGTGCTATTAATAATAAATACGGAGAATTATACAAAGAAATAAAAGCAGCGCTAACAACAAGCGGCGCAAAAAACAAAGCCGCTACAGGTGCTAGGGTTAATGCTTTTTTATATGAAAACGGGTATACAGATGAACAAATAACTGATATTAGACTTGGAAGAGGGGAATTTGAAGGACTAACGATTGATGAAGTTCTTGAAAAAACAATAGAACAATATGTTGTAAACTCAATTACACCAGGTTATAAACTAAACGAAGACGGAGATTTTGTTGTATCTTCTACTAAAGAATATAAAGCACCAAGAGATACCGCTACACCTGCTTGGGAGGTTAAACTACAAGACTTTCAAAATAACTTTGGTGTTGCGGACACAATTTCTAGTGGAAATTATTATTTGAAAAAATCACCAGCTGGTGCTGGGCAAAATCCTTATTATCAATTATACAAATGGACTGGATCTTCGGGTGGAGAAGCTACTTCTAGTTTAGTTGATCCAAGCAAAAAATACTATATTACAGATAACAATAAAGACGTTGTTTACGAAGCCGCGTCAGCTATGGGATTAACAGGTTCTTCAACTTTACCAAGATTTAATTAATAAAATAAAATAATATGCCTAAAGTATACACTTACAACGACGCATCGTATTCAGAAGATGATGTGCTTCAAGCTGCTAGTGAATCAAACATGTCATTAGAAGAGTATATAAAAGAGTCTGGAATAAAAGTTTCTGATGAAGAAACTAAAGATGAGGTTGTACAGGAAACTACAACTGATGAACAGACTTTTCAAACAGACCCTGCAAAGGAGACTGCAAGTGTAGGGTCGGAAACAACAGCAGTCGATATGGATTCTGCATTGGTAGATACTTCTTTGGAATCACAAGATCCTGATCCTATAAAAGAAAGATATATTGTATTAGAAAACCAAGAAATTGTTTTTGAAAAAGCATATAAAGAGTATGCCGGCAAGAATAATTATCCTAAAACATTTGATGAATACGCAAAAGATTTAGGATTGGAAATACTTTCTGACCCCGCCACTGTGTCGGTAAAATTACCTGAAATAGAAATACCAAAAGCATCTACAGAAAAACCAAAAGAATTAAAAAAACAACTAAATAAAGAAGGTTTTGCTGTTTCTTACGAAGGCGGAACAGCTGTTAGCGCCGGAACAGGTGGAGGTGGATTTTATAATCCACTTAAAACAACAATAACAGCAGCTAACGGTGAGGAGTTTGTATTTGATCAATCAATGATTTCAGACAATTTATATTCTGAAATGAATGCTTTTTTAAACGCAAACAGACCAACTGGTGGTTATGCCAAAAAATTTATACAAAAACACGATTTATCAAATAGTGATTTTGAAGAAGGAATTATAAATGGTGTTGTTCAAAAACCAGATTATCAACTTTTACAAGGTGTGTCAAATGGCATAGACAGGGTAATGGACATTTATAATGGTAAAAAAGATATAAAAATAGGAGATCTTAATTTATCATATAATGACTTTTTTACTCTTTCTGAAGATACTCTTGGAGAAACTGAAAACGCATTTAGAACCGCTGTTATAGACACAACTATAAAGTATTTAGAAAAAAATAATTATATAGACTCTTCTACAGACTACAATTACCTTAGAGGTGTTGTTAGTGAAGTTGTATTAAAAGATAATTATTTTGAAAAACGTTTAGAAACATTAAGACTACAAGACAAAGCTAATCAACAATTAATGCTTGGTGATGTAGGTCTATCTGAAGAAGACCGTATAAGTTTTAAAAATGGTATTGTAGAAAGTGAAGATAACGAAGATTTAAAATTAAGATATTCATTTTCAAATAAAGTAGATGAACTTAATGAAGAAATAAATCAAAGACAAAGTGCTTTAGAAGGAACTAGTGATCCTGATGTTAGAAGAAATTTACAAAACACAATAGCTATATTAACTGGTCAAAGAGACGAGCAATTTAGAAAGCTGAAAGGTTTAAAGCCATCAACAAACATACTTGCGTCGAAGATTATGTATAGCACATTTACTGACGCTGAAGGTAGGCAAATAACCGAACCATTAACTCAAGAGCAACTTGAAGAACTGCTAGAGCGTAACAAAGATTTTTTAGGTAATGAGGCGAGCGCGTTTGCGGCTTTATATGGATATAATACGCGAGAAGCACTTGGAATGATGTATGATGATACCATTAAAGAATACATGTATTTGGATGGTTGGTCTAGAGATAATAAAGTTAGTTTAAAATATAGAACTGCCGGGGCAAAACCACAAGTTGAAAATGATTTAAAAGAGTTTTTAGGAGTAGAAAAAGCCCCAGAAGAATTAACAGTATATGATTATATAGAATTTAATAATTATTTATCAGATAAATACGGTGGAGAACAGAATTTAATTACAGCAGAAGGATCTAATGTAGATTTATACAGAAAACATAGACAAAGCTTAGATTTAAAAAGATCCGCGCTAGATGATTTGTATTTATATAATATAGATCCAGCAGATATAAAAGACAACGCCGCTGGGATGTTTTTTGAATCTGCTTTAGTTGCAACAGTTGGAGAAGAACGTGCCGCTGACGTTAAACTTGGTTTAGGCTCTGGAAGAACTAGGTTAGATAACATGCAACAGTTTTTTAACGAGTACGGTACTGTTTATGCTGATGAAATAGAATTAGGTCTTTTGCCGCCAATAAAATTAAATGAAAAGCAAGTTGAAGCTCTTCAAAGAGACTGGTTGGATGAAGCAGCTGAGGCTACAGGTGGTATGGTGCCAATGCTTGCTGAGTTTGCAATATTAAACTATGCAACTGGAGGAGCATTAACCTTGACTGGTGGTGCAAAAATATTAACAAATCTAAAAAAGTCAAAAAACATATATGACAAAGCCCGTTATTACGGTGTTGAAACAATTTTAGAGGAATTAAAATTCCAAGCTATTGAAGATCAAGATGTTTCTTTTCAGGGTGCTTCTTTTTATGGTGTTAATCAACTGTTTAAGGCTGTGCCAGGTTTAGAAGGTAAAAAATCTTTTTTTAATGCCTTGATTAGAAACACGTTTGGCACTGGGGTTTCTGGTGCTACAGCTGCCAATGTTTCTGGATTAATTGGCGAGTATAAAAAATCAATAGTTAATGACGGGAACTTTAATAAGTATTTAGAAGATACTTTTGGTGAAGATGCTAATTTTATGAGAAAATTTAGTATTGAGGCAGCTAGTTTTGCGGCTTTTGGTTTGCCAGCTTTAAAATCAGAGAATTTTAGTTGGAAAAAATACCAAAAAGAGACTTTTGATTTAATGGATTCAATAACTAGAGCTGAGTTTAGATTAGAATATTTTAAACGTTATGAGCCAAACAATAAAGAAGTAATTGAAACTACTGAGAGTGTTTTAGCAGATTTAAAAAAATATTCAGCCGCTAGAAATGGTAACTATCAATTTAATAAAGAAAATCCTAATGTTGAAGCTAACGTAGGAACATATGTAAATAAATCTTTAAGCAAAATAGTTTCAACATCGAAAGAACCGGTTATTGTTAAGTTTGTTGAAAAACAAAACGAAATGAGTGGATCTACAGATCCAAAAGATAAAGCTTTTTTTAATACTAGCGAAAATACTATGTATTTTGTTAAAGACAAGTTTAATCAAGGTGTTATGCTTCATGAAATAAATCATGCTGGTGTTAAAAAATATTTAGATTTAAACCCTGGACAACAAGCTGTTTTTAATAAAAATATTTTAAAAGGATTAGAAAAATCTTTAGGTGCAAAAGGAGAAGAACTTATAGAGCTTATAAAAAAAGAGTATGGCCTTGACATGAGGTTTAATGCTGATAAAAATCAATTAGGTGAAGAGTTTACATCTTTTGTTTTTGAGTTTTTAAATACTAAAACTTTTGCAGAAAAATTTGATGCGAACGAAGCAAATCAGTCTATTTGGGGATATGTAACTTCAGAAGTTAAATCTTTACTAGAGAGATCTGGGCTTAAGAAAAATGTTGATGCTGAAAATGTTTTTAGTGTTATACAAAGAATGAGTGACAGCGCTTTAGAAGGAAAAGATATTAGTAGACAAGTAGCTATGATAGTTCAATCTATAACAAATGGTGAAATAGTAGCTGCTAGAAACAAACAAGCTGGCAAATCTTCTAGAGAATTAATGGAAGAGCAAAGGCTTGAAATAGAAAGACAAGAAAACATTATAAAAAGAGCAGATGAAGATCTCTCTAATAATGTTATTGATGTAGAAACTTATGAGTCTATTGTTGATGCTGCTGACGCAGCTATAAAAGAAGCATATAAACCTATTGCACAACAAAAACCACCATCTGCAGCCACCAAACGCGAACTTACACAAGAACAAATGAATGCTCGAGTTGATGATCTTGTTGGTGCAAAAGATAAATCTGGAAATTACACCTGGCAAAGCAAAGAACAGTGGCAGCAATCTCAAGAATTTAAAAATGCTTATGATAAAATTATACTTGGAAATTTTATAGATCCATTAATTAAAAAAGGTATTGAAGGAGAGTCTATATATGGAATATCAACAGAAGATTTTGTTTTACAAGTTAAAGACAAAGTTTCTGATTTGTTGATAAATTTTGATCCTACAATAAACAATAGTTTAATAGGATACATTAACAGTCAATTAAACTTTAGAAAAGGAGACGTTTCTAATAGACAAAAAGCTATAAGTGCTTACGAGACAAAAAACTATGAAAAAGAAGCGTTAGAAAACTTAGCAGATACTGGAAGCGAATATTCTTACACAGCTCCAGCAACTAAATCACAAGGTATTAAGCCTAACACTTTAATGCCAAAATCTCAAGGCGTTGACTATGCTAGCGAAGCTGTTGCCGAAGTTCAAGCCGCCGCTAATAATGTTAAGGTTGATGATTTAAGTTTTGGAACAACGCCTGGTTTAGCAAACGAAACCGTGGCAAAGTTTTTTGGTATACCAGTCAATAAGCTTGCTCCAAATGAAAACTTAACTTTAGAGAACACTTATACTTTACGCAATAGAGAAACAGGTGAGCAAATATATAAAGTAGATTCAAACGGTAAAAAGAATTATATTTACACAGAGCGTGAATTAGATAAAGCATTTAAGCAAAATCCTAATGCAGTAAAAACTTTAGAAAAAACTGCTGAAATAAAAAGTGTTCTTTTAGGTATTCAAAGATTAGGACCTAAACTTTTAGAGCTTTTTCCAGAGTTAAACGTAGCTTCTCAAATAATAAAAGGAGAACCAAGACCAGGGGAGACAGCTGTTAAAGTAGAAGGTGGAGTTTTAACAAACCAAGGCATTGCAGCTGAAAAAGGAATTCAAGGTTCAACCTTAAATTTACCTAGAAAGTTAATGGACATATTGTATGAACCATTAATGAAGCAAGACGGTAAACAGGCTAGAGCATCAAATCCAAAATCTCAAACACCTGTTAGAAAATTAAAAGATATATCATACGAAGAGTTTGCTGTTGTATTAAATCAATTGAAAGATTTAAACTATGAAAAGCCAGATAATATGTCTAGCGCTGATTGGTTGGCTTATAGAAGAGAAGTTGCTCAAGTGTTAAAAGGTGTTGTTACATGGTATAATAAAGTAACGACAAACGAAATATTAAGAAGAGATGATACTTTAGCTCAACAAACAAGAGCAAATTTAGAGGCTGGTAAACCAGCTGGCATGGCTTCAAAAGATATAGAATTACCATCTGTAACAAGAGAAAAACTAAAGGGTATTATTCAAAAAACTAAAGAAAAATATTCAGGTGAAGATGATGTTTTTGTATCTAGTTTTGAGCAAAAAATAGAAGATATAGTTGATAGAGGATTAAACGCAGATCAAGCTATTAATGAGTTGTTAGATTTTTCTAATAAATATTTTCCAGCAGAAAAGTTTAAAGTTTTCACGCAATCAATACAACCGTTAATATATGACATGTATGACGGAAAAGTAAGCGAATCTGGTGTTCTTGAGATTTTTGAAAGATTTAGAAAAGTACACAGATACGAAGAACAATTAGCTGGCTATAATATAACAAAAAAAGATTTATATAAAAGATTAGAACTAACAAGCAACAACGTAGAAGCACAAGAGCTACTTATAAATGAATGGTTAAGAAACATAAGCAGAGGTGGTAGAAACCTTGGTTTGGATGGAACAAAAAATGAAGATGTATATATCAATGTAATAAAACCTTTAGAAACTACTTATCCTGAGTTAAAAGGCAAATATACAGTTGTTGATAACGGTAAAGAAGGTAATAAAAGACGCACGTGGATTGCTAACAATGGAGTTATACAAAGAACATATAATAATATAAATTATATAAAAAGCAATTTTGCTGGATTAAAAGAAGCAACAGCGTCTGAGGCTTTAGAAGCTAAAAATTATATTTGGAGAGAAATAGATTCAAAATTAAAAGCTGGAGATGCTTTTGGAGCAAGAACATTATTAGCGAGTTGGCTTATTGATCAAAGAGGACCAATGAGAAAGTTAGCTCAGCTTGGTTTTATGCAAAAAAATATAGAAGGAAGCTCTGTTTTAGAACACCAAATACCTGTTAAAGATGTTTACGATGCTTTATATAATTATGTTGAAAATCCTACACAAGCAAACAGAGATGCCGCAAATGTTTTAATAGAAAATTCTAGAGTTAATTTAATTTCCGCAGAATTAGACGCTTTGTTACCTAAGCTTGGAGAAAATAGATACGAAACACCTGAGTTTAAAGCTGAATTTGAGAGGTTAAACAAAGAAGGTCAAATATATTATACAGAGCAAACACCACAAGGCAACGCATCTAAAGATATATCATTAACAAAACAAGTTAACGAACTATTAGATACTTTTGGTAAAGTTCCAAAAGAAGTGTCTGGATCAGTTGCTAAAGCTATGGGCTCAGAAGTTGATTCTGGTATGCCGAATTGGATGAAATTAAAACTAGATCCAGAAGCTCAAGACTTTTTAGGTTTAATGCAATCTATGGTTCCTGCTGGAAAAGAAGGAGAAAGAGTTCAAGCAGAACACAAAAAACTTTTCACTGATCCATTTAACAGAGCATATAATCAATTAGACGCTGATAAAGTCTATATTAGTTCTAATTACAAAAGTTTAAGAAAATCTTTAAAAATAAGTCAAGCAAGATTAGAAGAAAAAATAGGGGACACTTATTATACTAACTCTGATGCTGTTAGGGTTTTTATGTGGACAAAACAAGACTTAGAGATACCAGGTATAACAACAAGAGAAAAAGCAAATTTAATAGAACATGTTAGAGCTAACAAAGACCTTCTTCAATTTGCAATGCAAACAAACAGACTAAACAAAGGTTTTGGTTTTGCTAAGCCTAGCGATAATTGGATAGCCGGAAGCATACAAGGTGATTTAATGGGCGCAATTGAAAAAATTAACAGACCAGCTTATTTAAAACAATGGCAAGCAAACGTAGACGCATATTTTACTGAAGGTAACTTAAATAAGATGGAAGCGTTGTACGGTACTAGATGGAGAAAATCAATGGAAAACTCTTTAATGCGCCAACAAACCGGTAAAAATAGATATTATAGCTCTGATAGTCAAGTGGGTAAATTTGCTGATCAATTAAGTGGTGCTGTTTTAAACACATTAAACTTAAACAACAAGTCAGCCTTACTTCAGTTGACATCAGCAACAAACTTTATAGACTGGAAAGATAATAATCCAATCGCAGCAAGTAAAGCATTTGCAAATCAAAAGCAGTATTGGAGTGACGTTAGGTTTTTACTTACTTCAGACTTCTTAAAAGAAAGAAGATCTGGCTTAAATATAGATATTAATGACGCGGACGTTGCTGATTTAGCAAAAAAAGGTGGTTTTACAGGTTTGACAGCTAAGCTTTTAAAATTAGGTTTAACACCAACTGTTATTGCTGATAACATTGCCATTGCTGGAGGTGGAGCAACTTTTTACAGAAATAAAGTAAATAGATATTTAAAAGATGGTTTATCTCAAGCTCAAGCTGAAAAAAAGGCTTTTGAAGATTTTAGAGAAAAAGCAGAAGTTTCACAGCAATCAAACAGACCAGATAAAATAAGCATGCAACAAGCTGGACCCTTGGGTAGAATAGTTTTAGCATATACAAATACGCCTCAGCAGTATTTAAGATTGACAAATAAGGCTTTGAACGATATAAAAAATGGTAGAGGAGACTTTAATGAAAATGTATCTAAAATAGCTTATTATCAATTTATGCAAAACATGATATTTACAGCTTTACAACAAGGTGTACAAGGCGTTTTATTTGATGATGATGAAGTTGAAATACCAGAAATTAGATCTGAAGAAGAATACAAAAGTTATTTATCTTCTTTGGATCCTTCTAAAAGATCAGAAGCTATAAAAGCTAGAAAAGAAGAAGTAAAAGCATATGACGAAGCAGTTAAAGAAAATAACAAAAAAACTAGTAGCTTATTAAACACGGCTAACGGTATGTTAGATACTGGTTTAAAGGGAATGGGGCTTACCGGTGCTGTTATGTCAACTTTTAAAAACGCAGCGTTTAGAGCTTATTTAGAAGGTAAAAAAGATAATCCAAATTATGCTGGAACAATACCAGTGTCATTGTTAGGTATCTCACCTGGATTGTCAACTAAGTTTACTCAAATGCAAAGAGGTATTAGAACATTTCAGTTTAATCAAGAAGAAATAAGAGGAAGAGGTCTTGGTGATATTAATAATCCAATATATTCTGGAATAGCTGATGTAACAGCTTCTTTAACAAATTTACCAGTAAACAGACTTTTTACAAAAGCAACAAATATTAAAAACTTTTATAACGAAGAATTATCTTTAACGCAAAGAGTTTTGTCTTTAGGAGGTTGGTCTCCATATGCTTTAGGTATAGAAAAAGAAGAATGGTCTGCTAATACACCAGAAGAACTTAAAGCTCTTCAAGATTGGAAAAAAGAACAATTTTCTAAATTAGATCCTTATCAAAGATCATTATATCTAAAATGGCAAAAAGAACAAAAACAAAGAATGAAAGAAAAAAACAAAAATAAATAAAAAATGGCAGAAATATCTAAAGACAGCAAGTTTACACTAAGCGTAGAGTCCTTAGTGGTATTAGGAGGTGTAATAGTAACTACAGTGGGTATGTGGTTTACGCTTCAAGCTGAAATAGAAGAAGCAAAAAAACTGCCACCTAGTGAAGTATCACGAACTGAATACGATCTTAAAGATCAGTTAATTCGTGAAACAATAATGAACACTCAAACGCAGGTTGAGCAAAACAGCAGAAAGCTAGATGATATAGATGAAAAACTATACGAACTAATTAAATCAAAATAAAATGAAAAAATTAATTTTAATTGCAGGGTTATTATTCGGTCTAAACGCAACCGCTCAAAAATTTGATTTAATACAGATTAACGCAGATTGGAACTCTAAAAACAATATTGATTTTACAGAAGTATCTGGCATACTTATTAAATACGCTCGGCTTGAAGATCAGCCACCACATTTTAAAGAAACCATAAAATCTGTACCAACACTTATACTTTATGTTGACGGGCGACTAAGTTATAGCTGGCAAGCTGGTATTGATTTAAAATGCCCTGCTACCCGGGAAAATGTTGCTGCTGTAATTGAAAAGTTTAAAAATTAATAAATGGAAAAGATTAGCAAACATATATCATATAAAGAAGCTACGTTTTCTCAAACAGCTACTCGTAAAGACATTGATAATACTCCGAGTAAAGAAATATTAGAAAGAATGCGTACGGTTGCTGAAAATGTATTTGAACCACTTAGGGCTCACGTAGGAGGCCCAATTAAGATTAATAGCTTCTACCGCTCTATTATGCTTAATACTGCGATAGGAGGCTCTAAATCAAGCCAGCATACGCGTGGTGAAGCAATTGACATTGACGATACTTTAGGTAACATGTCGAACAAAGATATGTTTACATTCATTAAAGATGAGCTTGACTTTGATCAGCTTATTTGGGAATTTGGTGATGATGAGAATCCAGCATGGGTACATGTAAGTTATGTGTCACCAGAAAACAACAGAAGACGTATTCTTAAAGCTTCAAAAGTAAATGGTAAAACAACGTATAACGTAATAAATGTATAACTATGAAAAATAATACTAAACCCTGCTGGAAAGGATACGAAATGGTAGGTATGAAGAAAAAAGGTGGTAAAAATGTACCAAACTGCGTGCCAATTAAAAAGAAGAAAAAATGAAAAAGTTTATCGACAAACTACAAGGAGCTTGGAATAGCTTAATGTATAAACTAATGTTTAAGAACTATAAATAAGGAACAAAATAAAATGGGCGTACCATACCCAAAGTTCCTGTAACCGAAGGGGATCTCAAAGCGAGGTCCCCTTTTTGATTACAGACTAACTAAACTAACTACATGAAAAACTATATTATGCTATACACTATCCATCGCAAGAC
>Ga0196901_1000980_pt1 | contig 14655 bp, 20 predicted proteins | sample CB_VirMetaG_FD_169099 | JGI IMG/M metagenome (GOLD analysis project Ga0196901, IMG submission 169099) | Freshwater to marine saline gradient viral communities from Chesapeake Bay - CB_1504_1 Viral MetaG (v3) (version 3) | ecosystem: Environmental > Aquatic > Marine > Coastal | place: USA... | reverse complement strand
CGAGCGCGAAGACGAAACGCTCCGCAGTCACCATCATCGACTGGCAACTGGTGGGCGAGTTGGCGATCTGGGCTGCAATGGTCGGGGTGGCAAAGTCGATCTGCCACTCGTAAATCTTGCCGTCTGCGTTGCTGCACCCGACAAGGTACTCGCCCCAAGTGTCCAGCGCCCATGTTGTGGCCGGAATCACATTGCCGAGGTCAGGACGGGCCACACCGTAGGCATACGCACTGTAAGCGCCGTACCCGTAGCCAATCGTCACCACGGCGTCAGCGTAGCCGGATGTGAAGCCGGTGGGGGTAATGTTCTTGATTGTGCCGGCGGTGTTGGACACATACAGGCCGGAGTGCGTGCCGATGCCGATGAATCGCTCGGCAGCATTGGTGCGCCAAGTAATCATGCCCCGAGCCTTGCCGGTGACAGTGCTGTTTGAGCGCTTGCGCCAGCCGCCGACCGGCAGCATTGAGCCCTCTTTCCAGCGCACCAGATTGGCGTCAAACCAGCGGCCAGCAGACTGTAGTTCTGTGCCGTTGCGGTAGACGCCTGGTGGAATTTGAAGCGGAATGTATGCCATTGTGACCCCTGAATAATCGCTATTTTCTCACGCCACAGGGGTTTAAGAGCATCTCAAACGGCCATGTACAGCCCGATGTTGGCAAAAGCATAGCCTGCGTAAACCACCGCCATCGGGATATTACCCTTGAACAACTGCTCTACGGAGATGCCGGCGTAGACAACAGTCACGGCGATGATGAGCCAACCACTCACAATGCACTCACATCGTAGACCTGTCCACGGAACTCAATGTGGCCCTCGCTGAACCGATGCACCACCTCTGGCCACAGCAACTGGCCATTGAAAAAGGTCAGGATTGCGAACCCAGAACGCCAATTTACGGGATTGTCTTCCAGATAATCAAGGAACTGAGGGCCAGTGGGGTCTGCCAGCGTGCCCGTGTCCACGCCAAACCTGTTGCCGTTGTAGTCGGCATACGGCGTCACCTTCAGGCTGTGCAGGTGGCCGGTGACGATGGTCTTGCCGGAGCCCACGGTATTGTTGTGTGTGGCATGGATGCCGCCCTTGTATCGGTGCTTGACCACCACATCCTCAGTCGGCCAGCAGGACCAGCATGAGTTCCACGCCGGAAAGTGGTCTTTCAATGAAAACCCCTTGACGCCCTCAAACTCACCGGCGTTGGCCGCCAGCCTGTTTTCAAAACGGGAATCATGGTTGCCCATCGTCCAAATCAGTTTTGCCCTGCCAGCCTCGTCCTCAATCTCGCCCAAACAGGCTTCGCACGCCTTGAGTTCTTCAATGATGCTGGGTTTTGTATCCCATCCGATACGCGGGAACCGGCTGATGCTGGCCCCGTCAAATGCGTCACCGTTGTTGATGATGGCCTTGGGCTTGAACTCGTTGATGGCCCAGAGCAGCCCCTTGAACGCCGTGCTGCGCAGACCTGGCCAGAAGTGCGCGTCACTAAAAACAATCACCACCCCGTTTTCGATGCCAAGCTGGTGGCGGGCCTTGTGGTTGTGGGCTGTCTGCAAGTGGTCAAACTGTCGGGCCTTGGGGCTTTCAGATTCCAGCTTGATGTGGTAGCGGCGCTCAATTGATCGCCTGCGGCCATGAACCCCAGCCTGCTCTTGATTCAAGACAGTGGCGATTTTCTTTGCTGACTTTAAGTCTTGCCACAGCGCAATGAATTCGGCGTCTGTGATTTTGGGGGCTGCCATATCAATCCTTGGTTAGAACGCGCTCAAGCACATTGATGACCCTATGCTCAGCAGCCTCCAGTTGCTCGGGGGAAGCGCCACGGTCGGCTGCTGTCTCAATAAGGTCGTATGTCAGAAGGTGCAAGCATTCATGCAAGGCTGTCTTCTTCAAACTTGATTCTGTGATTTCCTCCGCACCAAAGTCGCCCACCCGATAAGTGGCCAGTCTGGCCGACTGGTTTATCTCAACCGATGCCATTGCGTTTTTGGCTGGACGAACGCCGCGCTCGATGCGCCAGTCGCCAAGGGACAGCACCGTCTGCCAGTGGGCCATATATTTATCAAACAAAAGCACCTGTTCGGTGCTTGGCATGTTTTTCATAAATATATGATGACTGGTTGTTATGTCAGCATCATTACGAAAAGCTGCGGGTGCCTTGCTTGTCGATGATGAGTGCCTGACGGCGGGGTGTGTCGCTGATGCTGATGTGCGTCCATGCGTCAAACTCGCGGATGATCTGGTCAAACGGCAGACTGGAGGCCACCAGAGCCCTCACCACGGCGTCCGGCGTCATGCCTGGGACTCGGATGTCAGCCGCGCAGCCCGTGCGGTGCTGGCTGGTGTCCTTGGAGCCCACGCTGTCGTTGACTTGCTTTGACCGGAAGGCACTGTTGACCATGATTGGCTTGCCGCCAAGGTATGTCTTGACCTTCTCCAAGAACTCGGCCAGTTTCACCAAGTTGGCCATCTCCGCATCGTTGGGTGTGTTGTCGAACTGGCGGTGACTGGTGGTGGTCAGTTCTTCCAGTGAGAAATGCTCGGTCAGCTTCATTTGATGGCTTTCTGCAATGCAGTGGTCTTATCCTGGCTGGACTTGCTGGAGCCGAAGTAGTAGGACAGCACTTGCTGTGCAGCTGCCGTGGCGTAGCCCAGCGCAAAGATGATCAGCTGCTGCTGTTCGGTCTTGATCTCAAGGAACAGCAGGGCAGCGATGAACAGGAATGTGGTGGCCACCGTGCCAAGCGCCAGAATGGGCACCACCAGTTGGGCCATCGGTGTGGCTCCGGCCTTGGCCATCTCAAACTCACGGTTGCGGGCGCTGTCGCGGTCGGCAGCATCGATCTTGGCAAACTCAAGCTCAAGGTCGGCCAGCTTCTGAGCAGCCTGCGGATCACCGGCAATGGCCTCGGCCACAGCAGCCACCGTGTCCTCAACATCAAACTTCTTGGCCAACATGGAGACAGCAGCGCCGCCCAGTGGGCCAGCGACAGCCGTGGCCAGCATTGGGGCTGCGCCTTTGAGTAGATTGAGTAACGCTTCCATGTCCGTCCTTTATTGTTGAAAACCGCACTTGCCGCTGCATTGCTGCATGGCCTCGTACACGAACCAGCCGGTAGCGCCGAGGACGGTAACCACCACCAGCAGCATGAGCAGGATGGTGATGATCTCGTCCATCTCTTTGTCCTTGCGGGCCTTGGCCTCCTTGGCCCTGCGGGCATCGTGCGCCGCTTCCTTGTTGATGGCCGCAGCACGGGCAACGATCTTGGCCCACACATCCATCTTGTTGGGGAAGAAAAGCATCTTGACTTCTTCTTCAAACGCCCTGGCTTGCTCAATGGCAAGCTCAAGCTCAATGGCTTGGCCCATCGCAGAGCCCTTGAACGCGCCTGACTTGGATTGTTGGACCACCGTGATGGCGTCGGCCTTGGCCGAGAAGAATTTGCCCAGCACGGGGCCAAGGCTTTCGACATCCTGCACCGTCTTGGCGGCAGTCTTGACCAGCTTGACGGCTGTGGATATTGCGGCTAGCGCAGTGAAGGGGTCCAGCATTATTTTCTTTCACGCCACTGAAGGCACCAGACCAGCAGCCGGTCAGATGACCACGACCACCTGACGCACTGGAATTCAGCCTTCTTCACAATGGCCGGTGGGTCTGGTGGCAGGGCGTCCATCAGCGCACCTTGAAGTGATCCCAGAACGCGACAAGGGCTGTGACAAGTCCACCGATCCACAGCAGTGGCTTGGCCAGCTTGCTCAGGGTCTCCAGCACTTGGAACGCACCCTGTGCAGCGACAAAGGCCGCCGTCACATCCTTGGTGCTTTCCGTCAGCCCGTCCACCTTAGTCTCAACAGCCACCAGCCTGTCGTAGATTTCTCGGTGGGTCACATCGTGGTCGCTCACACTATCGCCCCTTGCAGCGGTGTCAAATCTTCCGTAGTCCAGTACGGTTTTGCCAGCATGATGACCAGATGGTCACGGTTACGCTGGAGGCAGTCGGCCCAGTCTTCGTCTGTCATACGCTCAGGCTGCCCTGCGTTGATGAGGGCTACGCTGTCGAGGGCGGCAGAATAGTGCTGCGCGATTTGTTCGGGGGTGTTCATGGGTGTGCTGCCTTGTATGCGTCAAATTCGGCTTTGAGTTCTTGGATGGCGGCGGTCAGGGTTGCGACCAAGAAGCTCACATCAATGCCTTGGTACACGGGCTTGCCATCAGCATCCACGGCATCCTTCTCACCTGTCACGCAGTCAGGCACAACATCAGCAAGCTCATGGGCGATGAAGCCTTGACCGTCAGCCCCGTCTACTTTCCACTTGTAGGTAACCGGCTTCAGCGCTGCTACTGTTGCCAAAGCACCTGTCATCGGCGCGATGTTGTCTTTCAAACGGTAGTCTGAGGATGTGTTGTAGGCGGTCGCAGACGTATTAACAGTAATTGAACCAACCTGTGTAATGCTGGACGACGAAAACAAACGAACCCGATTAGTTTGATTGCCAGCAAGCTCTAAATTCCAGTCAGCATTGCACTCGGATTGAATATGGCCGTTAGGATCAGACGAAATCCCCGGCGTTCCATATGCTGTACTTGGCTTCCCCTGTAGAAATACGCCGCTGTTATTAAAAATACCCCTCGGATTCCCATCCCCATCAGACAGCACGATGTAGTTGCTGGCAGTGCGAATGTCGAGGCCACCTTGGTTGCCGCTGTAGCCGCCGAGGATTACGTTTTTTGCACCAGAAGTTACATAATAACCTGCTGTATATCCAACAAATGTGTTGTCGGTACTTGTTGTGCTGTAACCAGACGAACGACCAAGGAATGTGTTTCTGTCACCAGTAGAGCTGTATCCAGAAAGACCGCCAATAAATGTATTGTTTGCCCCAGTCGTATTGCCATACCCAGCCTGATACCCCACAGCGGTGTTGTCGCTGGCGGTGGTGTTGGACACAAGGGCGTAATGACCAAGAGCTGTATTGTTTGAACCCGTGGTGTTGCTATACAAAGCAGAATCACCAACAGCGTTGTTGTAATTTCCAGTCGTATTGGCTTGCAGTGATTCTCTGCCAACGCCTGTATTGGAAGCCCCAGATGTGTTGGCTTTTAAGGACAGGTAGCCAACGGAGGTTGTAGAGCCTCCGGTGTTTGTCGCAGCCATAGCCCCTGCACCCACCGCAGTGTTGGTAATCACAGCGCCCGCGCCACGGCCTACTGTTAAGCCTTGGAGAGTCGCATCAGAGGAAGATGTGAGGGTAGTGAACGCACCAGAATCTGGTGTTGTTGTGCCGATGGCTGTTGCATCAATCGTGCTGGCCGCACCAGACACAACCAGCGTCCCGGCCACAGCCAAAGTCTTCCCAGAGCCAACATTCAGGCCAACAGATGTGCCCGTGCCATCAGCCTTGAAGATGCCGTCTATAGTGTCGAGGTCGGTGTTGACCTTGGTGCCCCATGTGTCGGTCGATGCGCCGACCTCGGGCTTTGTGAGGCCAAGGTTTGTGGTTGTGGTATCTGCCATGATTTATTCCTTAAACGGTTTCCCAAACTTCGGCCACATCAGCAATCGGCGTCCATGTCTCTGGAGTGTCGTTGATGCCAGTCCACGACTCTGCCGTGTCCCCTTGATTATTCCATTTATACGCGCCGAATGCGTACATGGTGCTGGTGCAATTGATGCTGAAACTAAACGGCATCACCCGCACCGAGTCCACCACCAGCACCCCCGCCGCCTCAATCGTGATCGGCTGGTTGACGATGACATTGGAGTCAATCAACATCAGCGCGTCACTGGCAATCGTGCAACTGATGAACGCAATCCGCTGCCCATTCACCACCATGCTGGAGTCAGCGACCACAGCCACATCACCAATCGCATAGCGCAGGCCCGCAGCCTCGACAGATGAAGCGTCTGAGACGCTGGCACTGCCTACCGCGTACCGCAGGCCGGCACAGGCCACCGCTGACGATGCAGCAACAGCAAACGCGCCGTCAATAATCTTGTCTCCGGCAATTGATGCCGATGAGGATGCGAATACAGCAAACGCACCATCGCGCACTATCTGGCCGGCAACAACCTCAGTCGATGCGGCAGCAACATCAGCCGCACCAATGCAAACGCGAGTCGCTGCAATTGATGCAGAACTCGCGCTTGTAATATCTACGGCACCGAGACTTACCCCGAAGGAGTAATTGCCCCCGCCGTAGTAGCCGGAGCCGTATGCGGCCATGTTATGTCAGGGTGACGGTCAGGCTGGAGGCCGGAACGCGGAACACATCGCCATCGTTGATGGTGCGTGCCGTGGTCAGTGGTGCCCACGCCAGCATGTTGCCGGTGGTCAGCGCGTCAAAGATTGCAGCGTGCGTCAGCGTGCCCCAGTTGCCGCCGCTTGCAGCAGCAAACTCAATGGCCGCTGCGTTGGTGGCCGTGGTGGTCGTGCCCGTGATGGTCATCGTGCCGGTGGCCTTGCGGGCGTAGCCGTTGCCAGAGACCTCAGTGCCGCCGCCTGTATCGCTCGGGGCTGCCGTGAACAGGCCAACATACCAAGCCGTTGGGCGGGTAGCGGAATTTGTGGTCAGAAGCCAGTTGAGAACCAGGTTCTCGGTGTAGTCGGTAAAGGATGACATTAACGCACTCCAAAGGGTTTAACTCTTGATTTCAAAACGCCACGGCTTGATGTCGCGCCCTGATCGGCCACCCGCAGGGCATCCAATCCAGCAGCGTACAGTGTGGTCCAGACATTGATCCGCTCATCGTCTTTGAGGTACGGGGCAGACTGGATCAGTGCGCCGTACAGGTAGATGTCGGGTGCCATCGTCAGCAGCCAGTTGGTCGGCGCGGCATCCGACAGGCGCGGTATCTTGGCAAAGTAGGACAACTCTGCCGTGTAGGACGAATCCGGCGCAGGATGCACGCGGAACTGGTTGCCAACCATGCTGAAGTACAGCGGGCGGCTCGGAGCCGTGTTGCTGGCGTCCATGCTGTCCATCTCGTCATCAGTCGCAAATTCCAGCGGCTGGACCGGCGATGTGCTGGTCAGCTTGAAGGTGCGGGCCTGCAAGAAGTCAGACGGGACTGCGCTGTACTTGGTGTCAATGGTGGCGTCTGCGCGGGTCAGCATCTGCCGCACCCGCAAATTACGCTCGGTCTGGGTCTCAGACAGCGCAATAAAGTTGGCAATCGCAGCCGACAAATCCGACCGATTCAGCCAGTCGGCAACAGCGGATTTCAGTTCAGTGTATGTTGTGATTGCCATAGCTCAATCATACCTTCCCAGGCCGTGTTCGGAACACCTGGTTGGCGCTGTCGTTCAGCCAAGCCTTGAGCCTTTTCGGGTCCTGCAAGATGCCCTGCTTTTGCAGGTCATGGTAAATGCTCATGGGGATGCTGCCGACCTTGTGCATCTCGCCCTTCCAGTTGGCCTTGCCGTCAACATTGTTGTAGGTGGCCTTGTTGTTCTCAATGATGTCGGTGATGTCCTGCTTGGTCTCAATCGTCACACTGCCATCAGTGTGCTCGTGCCAAAGCTGGGTAATACCAGCACCCTTGTTTTGAGAAAGAATTCTTGTGTCGATCATGTAAAAAAGGGGCTGAGTTATTAGCCCAGCCCCTTAGTTGATTACCTCAGATTAAGAGGTGGTCAGGTCGAAGGCACCGCCGTGGGCGACTTCGGTGTGGACGCGCAGAGCCCACTCGCACAGCAGCAGCTTTTTCTCAGCATCGCCGGTCTTGGCCATGTCCATCGTCTGCATCGGGCGCAGGTAGTCGATGGATGCGTACTCGCCGTCAACCACGAAGGCATCACGCTCACGCTGGAAGCGCGAAGGCACGATGCTCACATTGCCGAAGTCGCTGACATAGATGTCGGCGGCAGCAATGATTGTCGAGGGCTTGGCGCCGTCAACATTGAAACGCGAGGCAGCGATACCAGCGAAGGCCGAGACCTTGGCCTTGTTGACTGGGCCAACCAGCAGCATTTTGGGGGTGCCGCCTTCGGTCCAGACCTGCTGGATGACATCCTTCAAGATCGCTTCAGTGAAAGCACGCTGGGTGCCGTCATTGCGGGGATCAGTTGGGATGGTGGTGTACACGGGGTCAGTACCATCGCTGGCCTTGTTCGTGTTGGTCTTCAGGAACGCTTGCAGGGATGCAGTCGTGCGGGCAGTCGTGGAATCACCAGCCACTGCGGCTTGGTTGTTTAGGCACGAGAACTCGATGTCACGCTTCATCTCAGAGCCGCGCTTGGCGATCTGGTAAGCGACTTCAGACTTGCGGCCAGCCTTGTTCACTGTGTCTTCAGTGCCGGAGATGACAACCGACTTGCGGCTGATCTGGGCATAGTTTTGCAGACGAACAGTGGCGGTCACTGCGTCATAAGAAGTCTCGTCACCCTCAAGCTGTGCATTGGCTGCGGCTGCGGCCAGTGCATCGGTCTGCCAGTCGAACAGGGTGTTGGAGATCGAACCCTTGCCGATGTTGGAGACGAAAGGTGTCTCCTCTGGCGAGATGTTGTAGATCACATTGGAGAGGTCTTCACGGATACCCTTGGCAGAGTATGTGAGGAATGTATTGGAAGCAATAGCCATAATAAGTCCTTAAAAAGTCAAAGTAGTCGTTCAATGAGATTGGCCGCATCGCGGACATTCCCAGTCTTGGCGAGACGCTGTTGAGATTGCTTGACTATGCTCGACTGTGGTTGCTTGGAGATCGTGCCTGGTCGTGCCGTGGGCGTTGAACTCTGCACCGGCTTCAAGTCTTTACGCTTGGCCACCATCGAATCGTATGCCGCCAGCTTTCGCAGCGCCAACAGAATCCGGTGATCCCTCACATTATTCAACTCTTGCTCGGACAACCCGACTGCCTTACCTGCTGCGATCCAATCCTGTTTCGCTTTCGCGGCAGTCTTTGGATCCTTCAGTTCCGGAGCTTGCGACAGCAGCAAATCTTTCTCTTTGGACAACTCGTCCTTCAAGTAAGCGTTTTGCTCTTTCGCTTGCTCTGCGCTCAAACGCTGCTGCTCTGACGCAATTGCCGCCATTCGCTCCGCATTCGACCGCTGCAATTCACGCTGCTTGACCCATTCGATCGGGTCCTCGTTGTAGAGGTAGTCCATATCAACTTGGGGCGTTGCTTGCGTCAACTGCTCCTGCAAGGCACCTAACAGTTGAGCGTATTGGGCACGCTCGTTTCGCACAGACTCAAACTCGGCCTGAGCTTGCTTGCGCTCTTGGGCCAGCGCTTGGGTTTTGCGCGTGTAGTCCTCGGTCCTGCTGTAGCCCTTCTGCAACTCGTCCAGCGTCACCTCAACATCCTTGCCGTCTACTTTGACGGTGAACTTAGATGGCTGTTCTTCTTGCTCGGTTTCTTCAGCGTCCTCAGACTCTACATCTTCAGATTCCACTTCTGTCGCGTCATCTTCAACAGAAACTTCCTCATCGATGGTTTCGGGCTCATCGCCCATCAGCGCCTCGGGCTCCTGCTGTTCTCCGTCTCCGGACAGCATCGACTCGATGGCATTTGCGGCTTGGTCAGCCGTCATGGCTTGCGAAACACTGGCCGAGGCCGTGGTGTCATTGCTCATGTAATTGGTTCCTAGTTTATCAAGTATTCATCTTTTGCAGTTGCTTCTTGGCGATCTTCCCATCGTCAATAAACACTTGCAGCTTGGTTTTCAAATCATCCAGCACCCGCAGGCTCATATAAACCTGTTCGCGCTTTGCAGACTCGTCAACTTTACTTGTTTTCCAGTTGTTTGTGTATTGCATTTCAAGTTCATTGAATGCAGTCATCAGGGTATCGTCACCGAGCAACTGCTCGGCGCGATTACCTAAGTCGATTTTTCGTTTCACTGTGGTGGCATCCCTGTTTGCATTTGCATCTGTGCGTTGCGGTCACGCTCAATCTCCGCATTCAGTGCAATCTCGTTAAGTTGGACGCCGTATTTTAATTCAAGCTCACGAATCTTTACATACTTGTCAATTTCCATCTTGTCGCGCTCACGGTCATCTTTGCGGATCATGTCTTCGCGCTGCAATTGGAGGTCGGCGGCTTTCTTCTGTATATCCGCCTCAATCGACTTAACTTGCACCATCGCCAGCATTTCTTCCGGCGACTGCTTCTGCTCTGGGGCTGGTGGCTGGTAATCAGCGGGGATGGCGTTGAAGAACTGGCTGGAGTCCTTGAACCCAGACAACTCGACCATCTTGCGCAGGGTGTTGGCATACTGGGCTGGCGTCACCAGAGGGTTGCCTGGCCCCATCAGTTGCAGCGCCTGCTCTTGCTTGCTGGCAATCATGCCCAGCATGGACATCTTTTGCTCGGTGTCGCCATTGCCCAGCCCGACATTGATGGACACATCCATCGTCGCGTCCCACATACGCGGGTCAACCTGCACCCACTTGTTGCGCAGGCGGATCATCCGCGCCTTGTCCTGATTGGCCACGGTCAACTGGAGAATCTGCTTGAACAGCTTCTTCATGCCCTCGGCCAGAATGCGTGTGGTCAACTCAAGGCGGCTCTGGCTGGCGCTGATGGTGGCGCTCACAGCCGCCTTGGTGCTTGACTGCAGCGCGTCAGCATTCAGACCCATAGACGCACGGCTCATGCCGGTGCGGTCTTCCTTGATGCCGTCCATGTACTCCAGCATCGGAAATGCCTGCTGGCCGACAAACGGCATTGACAGGGCTTGCACCATGCCAGGTGCCCGCATCCGGATCACTGCGCCGGTCTCGTTGTTGAGCACATCGTCCATGTTTACCTGACCCTCAACCACGGCAGTGCGCGGGTGAATGGCTTGGGCCAAACTGTCCAGCGTGTTGCGCAGGATGTCAGACTTGATCTCCTGCAAGTCCTTGGCGTAGTCGTAAACGCTGTTGGCCTCCAGTGGCGAGGTGTGCGGCTCTGGGTCAAACGGGAAGTCAGCAAAGCCAACCATGTCGGCTGGCTCATTACGCATGATGGTGTTGCCCTCGCCCATGCAGCAAATCTTGCGCAACTCGGGGATGCCGTCACCGTCATAGTCGATGCGCATAAAACCCTCGATGTACAGCACGCGCTGCATAAACGGGTTTGAGCTTTCGTTCATCGAGCCGATGGTCGTGGTCGTTGGACGGCGGCGCAGGTATTCCTCATTGTTCTCGAAGTCGGCGCTGGTGATGTACTGGTTCACATCATCCTCGTCATACCCCATGCCGATCAACTCAGCCACTGTCGCCATCTTGCGGTGGCCGACAAACGCAGCAGTCTCAATCGAGCGTGCATTGCGGTCGATCAAAAACTCCTCTGGCGGCACGCCCTCGATGCAGACGCGGCCCTCGGTGATGACGCGCTTGACCTCGACATCGTACAGCTTGGGCACAGGCATCAGCGTGACAGCACCAGTCATCGGGTCAACCATCGGCTGCGGCTCGCCAAACTCAGGATCGTCATACTCCTCAATGATGGTCACGAAGCTGTCCGGCTCCTGCTCAATCATCATCTTGGTGCCATCGTCCAAGCCGGTGTACTTCTCAGTGCGCACCGTGGTGGTCTTGGCCCACCAAGTCTTCACGATGCCGCACTTGCGCACCAGCGAATCCTTGAAGGTGCCGTACAGCACCGTGAAACCAGCGTTGTCTTGGTTCAGGATGTAGTTTGCGTAGTCGGTGGCCTGCTCGGCTGCCGGCACATCTTCCTCGCTGCGGGGCACATACTCCACAGTCTTTTCAGAACTGAAGAAAACCCGCATGATGCTGGGCAGCATTGAATTAACCGTGTCGCGCACCTCGGTGGCAACCACTTGGCTCTGGCCTTCTTCCTCGTTGCCGAACAGGTCGCCGCGATAGTAGGCCGTGGCTTGCGCACGGTATGGGCTCAGGTCGCTGTCGATGTAGCTAATGGCGTCAGTGATCTCTGTGGCCACGATGGACTGCATTTCCACATCATCCATCGGCGGGTTTTCACCAGACTCCTCTGCCGCCAGCGTTGCCGTCTTGCGCTCAAGCGCCTCGGCCTTGGCCATCGGGTCCAGCATGTCATCGTCACGGGTCAAAATTTCCTTGACCGCTTTTTTCAAATCTTGTTTTTTCATTTTTTCTTCATTCGTTTGGCTTCGCTCAAAGCGATGGCGATTGCTTGGTCACGGCTCTTGACCTTCTGGCCGCTGCTGGACTTGAGTTTCTTGTCCTTGTACTCGCCCATGACCTTCTCGATCTTGGCCGCTGCTTTTGTGAATTTCATAATTAAAACGCCGTGTTGGAAATTAAGAGTAGCTCAAACGAGCCGGAGATCGAAAAGTCAACAGCGCCAGAGCTACTCTTGGCCCTGTACTCAAGGTCTGTTTTTTCTGTAAATACCAATGGGTATGTGTAAATCTGAGAATGAGTGCCATCAACAATGGTCAGTCGCTCTTTTGATTGAAACACTTGTCCGAATGGACGGGCAACCAGTCGGCAATTTAATGTTGCCTTGGTGTTTCCACCATATGCCGTGCTGATGTTGTTCTGGGTCATGTAGGCCGTGAAGCCAGCCGGAACTGTATATACAAGCATCATGGTCTGGTTGTCGCCAAAGCCATCGACCAGCGCGTACTTGTTGGCCGGAACACCAGCGGTCACCGTGCCGGTGCCCATGTAGATGATGCCGGCATTCACGCCGCCGGACCCAGCACTCTGCACAATCATGCGAAATGCCCGCAGGTAGCTCTTGGTGGTGCTCACAGCCGTCTGACCGTTGAGCGTAATCAACTCATCGATCTCGTTGTAGTCGGCATCCAGCCCGTAAACCCGAACAGTGCGGGCGCCAGTGCCGGCTGCCGTGTCATTGGCGTTGGAGCTGGAAACAGTCATCACCGTGGCCGATGCTGGGTAGCTGTAGATTCCGCCCTGAGACCAGACGGTCTCCTCTGTGCTGCCGACCACATCGTTGTACCCGAACTTAAAAACGGCTTTGTGCCGGTCAATCTGGTTTCGTGAGACCTGTAGATTGAACGGTTCAGTCGTGTCTTGCAGACTGATCGATGGCGCGAAAGAACTCATGTCAACCCCCTGTCGTGTACATGGTCCAATTTTCCACTATTTAAGCCAGTCGGGGGATGTTCCGGCGCAGGGGTTTGGACCACGAACTACCAGGTTTTGCGCCATACAGCCCCGTGGTCGCGTTACTGGCAAAGGTCAGGATGAAGCTGTCTGCCACATCGGGCGACTTCAGACCCCGCTTTTTCATGTCATCCTTGGACTCGGCCTTGACCTTTCCATTGCTGGCGAACGAGTACCGCAGGGACGCCAACTCGTCAATCAGCCTTGCATCGTCCGGCAGCCGGCAATCCCGCTTCTCCAGCCACGCCTTGGCCAGGTGCCAAAGTTCTGCCCTCAAATTGATGTACATGGCCCCGAAGCTCGGGCTCTCGCTCACATTGATGCCCCGAGCCGGCAGCCCAAGCTCCCGCAGCCGGTCCACCACCCCAGCGCCCAGCCCGATGCTGTCCACCAGAATCTCATCCGGCTTCTCGTCAACTCCAGCCGACTCGTACTGCGCCACCACCGCACCCGTCAGTTGCATCAGGTCCAGATTGCGCCAGACCTGCGGGGCCGTGCCCACCGAGTTCCCCCGCCGCTTGCACAGGCTGGAGCTGTCCATACCAAACCGCGCCACATCCAGCCCCCAGATCATGGGCGCAAACTTGCTCGGCTCGACATCCCGCTGCTTGGCCATCTCCAGCAACTCCATCGGGATGATGGTGTTGTCATCGCTTCTCGGGAACTCACCGAGCACACGGATGCGGTACGCATTGCTTTCTTCGCCGTAGCGCGACTTCATCTCGTTCACATAGTCATCGCTCACCCGTGGCGAGTCGGTGCAGTTCACCGCGAAGGTGGTCCACTCGTTGGCCAGCCGGTTGTGGGTGTCGTAGAAGAACCCGCTGGAGCGCGTTGGGTTGCCCAGCAGCAGGGTGACAGCGCTGTGGCCGGACATCGAGCCGGCAGCCGCCTCAAACACCTGCTCAGGCACGCCTGACGCCTCGTCGGCCACCAGCATGACATGCTCACTGTGAATACCCTGCAAGGCTTCCGGCTGCTCGGCCCGCGATGTACGCGCCGAAATAAACATCTCATCGGGTGCCGCATTGAAGACAATCCGGTCCTGCTTGACGCTGACCAGTTCCTGCAAAGGCTTTGGCATCATGCCGACCCAGCGCTTCAACTCGGCAAACATCGCGTCGAACAATTGCGCACTTGTCGGTGCCGTGACCACCACCTTCACAGGTGATCGGGTCATAAAAAACCACAGCATGGCCCACGAACTGGCCGTAGATTTGCCTACGCCGTGGCCCGAGCGCACGCTTATCTTACGGTCTCCACGGGCCACTGCGGCAAGAAATTTTTCCTGCCACGGGTCAGGGTCAACCCCGAGCACCTCCTTGACGAACAGCACGGGGTCGTTGCTGTATCTGTCAACCCACTCGGCGAACACATTCTTTTTTGTCATATGCGTCAAGTTTACAGGCTGGGGCGCTTCTTTGGCAGCGGCGACCAGTGTGTGTAGAAGCTGGTATCGCCGTTCAGCGTGCCGTACTGCGCCACCCCGCCGATGCTGAGCAATTGCAACTTTGCGCTTCTCGGCGTGTCGGCGTCAATCGGCATCCAGTACACATCGGTGGCCACCGCCACGGTCTTGCCGGAGTTCAGCG
>Ga0196901_1000979_pt1 | contig 14657 bp, 28 predicted proteins | sample CB_VirMetaG_FD_169099 | JGI IMG/M metagenome (GOLD analysis project Ga0196901, IMG submission 169099) | Freshwater to marine saline gradient viral communities from Chesapeake Bay - CB_1504_1 Viral MetaG (v3) (version 3) | ecosystem: Environmental > Aquatic > Marine > Coastal | place: USA... | reverse complement strand
CCTACTTCTAATGAAATCGAATGTATGAATATTTGCTTGAAAAATGATTTGGCGTATATTTTAAAACCTTACAAAACTAAATACCATATTATTAAATATCAAATATCAAATTACAAAGAAGTATTTTATTTAAAAGAAAACGATATTAAAACTGAATTTACAGAATACGATGCTTTAAAGCAAATAATGGAATTATATAAATTACACTCAAAAAGATTTAAATGAAAGATACAATAGTAGAATCAGTTATAGAACAATTTAAACAACGCTCTGAAGCAGGAATAAATAAATATGGTGTTACACTTGATAGAACAGATTTAACACGATTACAATGGCTACAACACGCACAAGAAGAAGCAATGGATATGATATTATATTTAGAAAAATTAAAACAATATGAAAAGTAAACAGTCACCACTACAAAGAATCAATAGAATAATGGATTTTCTTTGGAAACGAGGCAACAATAAAGAATCTGTTAACGAAGTTTATCGTAAAATAATTAAATCAAAGCTATCTAAACGGTAGCTTTTTTGTTAATAAAAAGTTAAAATTTAAAATAATAGTTTTTTATGTTAAAAAGTTGTTTATATTTGTAAAAGAATTAAGGAAGTCATATTGACGGCAAATTCTAAACACTACGAGTTATGGGTACACATTATGTGATTTTCGATGGTTCTTCTGCTTATGTTTGTGATGAGCAAGATATGCGTGAAATAATACGCAAAGACAAGGATGCTAAAGTAGTATTCAAGTCTATGAACTTTGATATGGCTTGTGATAAAGCTGATGAGTTGAACGAGGAGATATAATCCTCGTTCAATTTTTAATAACGTTCATTTACAATGAACATATAAAAATAATGAACAATGAAAAAAGATTTAGATTATTACCAAAAATGGTATAATAAATGGACTAAAATTTTGCATTATTTATGGTGGAAAGATAGTCCAAGTTTTAAAGAAAAATGTTTAGCAAGTAAAGTTCAGAAACACATTTGGCTAATTGAATGGAGATTGCTCTGTGTTAAATGGTTTGACGATAAAGCAGAAGAAAGTAGTTTGTTTCCAAAAGTTTTAAGATATGAATAAGAAACTATATCATATTCAGTTTAAAGAAAATGGAACGCATTTTTACTACGGAGATTTAACAATATTATGCAATACTCACCAAATTGGAATATCAAAATTTACGCTTGATAGATGGAATTTTGAAATGCCTTTCGAGAATGAAATTTGTATCGTTCGGAAGTCTGAACTTGTCGTTAGCACTCGTTCCAGAAAATAAGTGCTAACTCCCAAATATACGCAACTAATGTATTACATTTATGAAACAAGAAGATAGAAACGTAATCAAAGCATTTATTATATTACTAATATTCATACTTATATGGATATAAAAGAAAGAGCATATTGGAAAGCAATATCTAAAATAAATGGATTGCAAAGGGAATCGGTAAACTACGCTACGTTAATCGTTAATAGCAAGACCGAATTAAGTGAAGAGCAACTAATTAAGTGTTTAGAATCTACTGATAGAGAATTAGAAGTTTGGGAATATATTTTAAAACTAATAAATAATGATAGTACTATTTGATGCAGATAGCTTGATATACGCAAGTTGTTTAAAGAAAAAAGAAAATGAAAATGATGATAAATTTTATTTAGATATAGAATTATCAATACATAAGTTTGATGAAGGTTTTATGAGTATTATAAATTATTTAGAAGAAATTTACGAGATAAACAAAGTACTTGTATTCTCTGGTTCTAAAGGTAATTTTAGAAAATACATATCTTCTAAATACAAAGCTAATAGAACTAATATAGATTTACCACCTTTATTAAATGATATGCATAAATTCGTTAAAGATAATTACGAATCTATAGTTGGTTATGGAGTAGAGACTGATGATATGGTTGCTAAATATTGGTACAATTTATCTAAAGAATACGGTAGAGATAGTGTTATAATAGTTTCTATAGATAAAGACTATAGACAATTTCCTGCTTTAATTTATAATTATCATTATAATCATAAATGTGTATATGATATATCTGAATCAGAAGCTATGTACAATTTTTATGAGCAAATGATTATTGGTGATGGAGCAGATAACGTTCAGTATTGTAAAGGTTACGGAAAGAAATATGCTGAAAAGTTATTTAAAGGTTGTGATTCTCATTATAAATATACTAAAAGAGTTTATGAGTTATTCAAAAAAATACATAAAGGGAAAGCTAAGCAAAGATACATTGAATGCTATAATTTGTTAAAATTAAGAACTAATTAAAAAAAAATTATATATTTACATTTTATTAACAAAAAAAAATAAAAACAATGAACATTTTAGAAGAAGCAAATAAGATTATTAATTTACGTTCAGAAGAAAAAGAACGTATGTATGGACCATTTGAAGAAGGAATGGAACGCGCTGCTATGATAGCTTCAGGATGCACAGGTAAACAATTTACTGCTCAAGATATATATATGTGTCTTGTAGCTTTAAAGTTATCTAGACAATCTTATAATCATAAAGAAGATAATTTACTTGATGCAGTAGCTTATTTAGGTGGTTTAAATAATTATAATAATAAATAGTATGAAAATTTTATTTACAGGCTGTACTGCAAAACAGGTCGATGATAATGCTTTTAAAAGAGCAAAAGTTAAAAGAATAGATGATAGTTCTATTATTTGTGATTCTTTAAGAAAACAAGGTTATATTGTTGATAGAAAAGAAATAAAGCCTGGTGATGACTTATCTGAATATGATTTAACTATAGTAGGTTTAGCACCAATAGGCTCTCCAAATTCAAATAGATTTATAATAGGAGCTTTATACTCTATTTATAATAGTAAAAAAATTATATTATTTTATGAAGATTGGCAAATAAAAGAAGTTATAAGAAAATTTAAACTTATGTTAACTAATAATAGGTTTGAAGATAGAGTTAAAAATAAATGGAGCAATGGTAATTATTTTTACAATAATGTAGATAGTGAGTTTTTTGATTTTAATAAAACAAAAGAAACTATGTATAATATAATTAATGGTAAATATGATTCTTTAATTCCTGCTTTTGATTGGGGTGATAAAAATATAGTAAGAAAAATAATTAAATCTAAAAACATTTATAATTTAGACCTTACACCTTATGTTTTAGAAAATTGGAATATAAATTTAAAACCAGAACCTCAACAAAAAGAAAGAAAATATATGTTAGCTTCTTTAGTTGACCATAGTTCTTGGGTTAATAAAAAACAATTTTCTTGGAAAACTACTTATTATGGAACAAAATCAATTAAAGATTCTATAAAATTAGAAACAGAAACTGATGTTTATAATGAATGTGGTAAGTATTGGGGTATATTATGCCCAGAATATCCACACTCAGGTAGTGGTTGGTTTAGAATTAGATATATTTACGCTGCTTTACAGAAATCAATAATAATAACTTCTTATAATGATTTAAAAGCTTTAGGTTTAACTTATAAATATATAGAACAATTAAATGAAGAAGAATTATTAGAGTATGCTTTAGAACAAAGGAAAGCTATATTCTCTTATTCTTGGAATAAACAAAAATTTGATAATAGATTAAAAGAAATAATAGATGGAATTAATAATAGGTAATAAATATAAATTTAAATTTGCGGGTGAAATAATTTTAGGTAAATTATTTAGTATAGTTACAGAAGAAGATAAAGAATTATATTGGTTCAAAGATAATAAATATAAATATCCAATTAGAAAAGAAAATATATGTGGCAATTTAAAACAATAAGTGAAGCGTTTGAATACTATTATGAAAAATTAGATAGTCAAGTTGAACAAAAAGAAACTGGAACAAAAGCATTATATAATCAAATGTTTACTATATTAGATACTTCTGAAAAGATAGTTAAATCAGAATTTAGGAACTTTAAATTAGATTATGCTGTTAAAGAATGGGAATGGTATCTAAGTAAAGATAGGAGTGCTATCAAAATAGCTAAAGTAGCTAAGATATGGTATAATCATATGGATGAACGTGGTTACGTTAATTCAAACTATGGTTGGCAATGGAGTAGAAACAATCAATTAGAATATGTAATTAAAGAACTTAAAAGGGATAAATATTCTCGCCGTGCATTAATATCTATCTATGATGGTAAAGAACACTCAGAGTATTCTAAAGACACTCCTTGCACATTGTCGATTCAATTTTACTTTACACCTGATTCAGATAAATTACATATGACTGTTTTAATGAGAAGTAATGATTTATGGTTTGGTTTCTGTAATGACGCTTACACATTTTTACAATTACACGAATTAGTTTGTAAGTCTTTAAATGTAGAGCAAGGATTTTATACTCATTATGCTCAAAACTTACACATATACGAAAGACATTATGATAAATTGTTAAATAAAAGTTAATATTTATCTTTTTAATAAATAAATCATTATATTTGCTTAATAAATAATATAATTATGGCACAAATATTTGAAGATTTAGGTTTTTTTATAGAGTATCACGTTGATAATAAATACATTGGTAGTTTATTAGTTGATAATAACGATAGAAAAGAAATTGGATATTATAGTAGAAAAAATGAAGTAGCTGAACAAGATATTTTATTAGGTAAAAATAAAGTAATAAAGAAAGGTACTAAATTTCATACTTATATATATCCATTATGTGGTAAAAAAATATAGTATGTATTACATATATCATATAAAAGGAGTTAAAGTAGGTTGTACTAATGATTTAAAAAGAAGAGTAGAACAAATACAAGGATATAAAGATTATGATGTACTTGCGACAACAGATAAAATAAGTCACGCATCTAAATTAGAAATACATTTTCAAAAGATTTACAATTATAAACAAGATAAAAATTCATATTTACAATTAATGATTAATAAAAATAAAAAAATTATGACAAGAATGATTCACGTTACAGAAAGAACATTAACTTTTAAAGGTACTGAAGACCAAAAATTAACAGGATATAAATTCCCTATGTTAGTTGAGTTATTAAATGGTGAACACATAGAATTTAATCAAGATAATATTAATTGGATATTAAAAAATAATGCTAGTTCTCAGCATAATAAAGAAAGATTTATATATATAGAAGCATTAGTAAATTTTATTAAAGCAAATAAAAAAATCACAGAACTAGATATATTTAAAAATATTAGAACTTGGGCAGAACAAAAAGGAATATTTGAAAAAGGGGATGTTAAAACTCAATACGTAAAATTACAAGAAGAAGCGGGTGAATTAGCTAAAGCTTTATTAAATAATGATAAAGAAGAAATAATAGATGCTATTGGTGATTGCGTAGTAGTATTAACTAATCTATCTAAGCTAGCAGGATATAATATAGAAGATTGCATTTTAAGTGCATATAACGTTATTAATAAAAGAACTGGTACTATGGTTAACGGAACATTTATTAAAGATAAATAATGAACGATAAAGCAATAGACCACTACAACCTTACACTATACGAAATAGAGCAAGGAATGTCATTAAATCAAGTAAGAGAAATATTAAAACATTATGAATCATTAGAAGAATATGAAGAATGTCAAGGTATATTTATGGCGTTAGAGGTAGTATCGTTCAATGTGCTAACAGAATTAGTAAGAAACAATAAAAATAAAATAAAAGTAAAATGGAAAAAACAATAATTAAAACAATATTAGAAGAAACAAAAGTAGATATAAGACTTCTGAATAGAAAAAGACAAACAATTGAATTAAGAAGTTTATACTTCACGGCATTGAAAGAGCTAAAACCACATAAGACATTAATGCAATTAGGTAATGAATTTCAGTTAGACCACGCAACAGTATTACACTCTTTGAAGATGTATAAAGTGTATTCTAAATTTAATAAAGAATTGAACTATTTAAAATCAAAAATAATTTATAACTTTACAGGAGTAGAAATAAAAACAGATAATGAACAAGACCAACTACAAAAAGAAATATATAAGCTAAAGTTTGAAAATATAGCTTTACAAAATAGATTAGAAGAAAGAAAACAAACTTACAATATAATCGATAAGCTAACAGACTTATTAGAAGAAACAAAAGGAACTGAACAACATACAATGCTAATAGAAAGACTTGAAGCATATTATAAGATGAATAATAAAATAAGATTATGACAGCAAAAGAGAAAGCAAAAGAGTTATTTGATAAATATATTAACTTATATCCAAGTTATATAGTAATGTTTCAAGGCGACTTAGATAAAGCACAAAAAGACATAAAGCAATGTGCATTAATAGCAGTTAATGAGATACAAAATTTACCCAATATGAATTATTCAAACAATAAAGACTTATCACAGTATGACTATTGGCAAGAAGTAAAACAAGAAATAGAAAAGTTATGACATCTAAAGAAAGAGCAGAAAACTATATGAAACTAAAAAAAGGTTACATATCAGCTAAAGAAAGAGCACAAATATTATATGACAAATATTCAATAGAATACAATAGAACTTTAATATCAGGTAATGAACAACAATCAGAACATTGGAAAGAAGTCTCAAAAGAATTAAGTAAACTTTATAAAAAGAAATAAGATGCCAGATATAACAATGTGTAGTGGTAACAATTGCGAACTAAGTTTAACTTGTTACAGATATAAAGCAGAACCAAGTGAATATAGACAATCATACTTTGTAAATCCACCTAATATAAATAATCAATGTGATTACTATTGGGAAGTATGCAAATATTGTAACCAAGAAAATGGCAAACATAAATTAAGTTGTCAAACAATGAAGATACAAGTTAATCTATAAACAACAATAGATTTTATTTATTACTAAATTAATAATAATATTTTTTAATTATGGATAAAAGAAAGTTCAATGGTGGTCACTCAAATAGTGGTCGTAAATCAAAAGCAGAAGAAATACAATTAATAGAAAAGTTAGGAGTATTAGAACCTTTAGCATTTATGGCATTAGAAAAAGGATTAGAGCGTGGAGATTTTAAATTCACTCAATTGTTCTATAACTATTACGCTGGAAAACCAAGAGAAACAAAAGACATCACAGTAACAAATGAACAACCTATATTTAATATAGACACATTAGACGACATTTAAGACACTATTATATGGAGTTTGTATTAACTACTGCAATTAAAAAGTTATTGCGTTTAAAGCAACGTATCAAAGTTATTAGAGGTGGAACATCAGCTGGGAAAACATTTGGAATACTTCCTTTATTAATTGATAAAGCTATAAAAGAACCTATGCTTGAAATAAGTGTAGTTTCAGAATCAATACCACACCTGCGTAGAGGTGCATTAAAAGACTTCTTAAAGATTATAATGGCACTTGGTAGATATACAGATGCTAACTTTAATAAGAGTACTTTAAAATATACATTTGCAAATGGAAGTTATATTGAATTCTTTTCTGTTGACCAACCTGACAAATTAAGAGGTGCAAGAAGAAATATATTATACGTTAACGAATGCAACAACATAGACTTTGATTCTTATTATCAAATGGCAATACGAACGTCTGGCGACATCTGGTTAGATTATAATCCAGCAAGTACATTTTGGGTAGATAAAGAAATACTAACTCAAGATAATGTAGACTTCATAACATTAACTTATTTAGATAACGAGGCATTAAGTGAAACTATTATAAAAGAAATAGAATCAGCAAAAGAAAAAGCATTAACATCTACATATTGGGCAAATTGGTGGCAAGTATATGGACTTGGACAGACTGGAAGTTTAGAAGGAGTATGTATAACTGACTGGCAGGAAATAGATTTACCACAAGAAGCAAGAATATTATGTTACGGAATGGACTTTGGATATAGTAACGACCCTACTTCATTAGTAGCTATGTACAAATACAATGATGCTTATATATTTGATGAAGTAATTTACAAGAAAGGTTTATTGAATAGCGAAATATCTAATCTATTAAAAGCAAATGAAGTTGAAGATATAATACACGCAGATAGTGCTGAACCAAAATCAATAGCTGAATTGAATAGTTATGGTCATAATGTATTACCTGTATCAAAAGGAAAAGATAGTATCGTATATGGCATTAATTTACTTAATCAAAATAATGTATATGTAACATCAAGAAGTAAGAACTTAATAAATGAGTTGAGAAACTATATATGGGCTGTAGATAAAACAGGAGTAAAATTAAATAAACCAATAGATGCATATAATCACGCAATAGATGCAATGAGATACGCTATTACAAGTCAATTAGAAAACCCAAATAAAGGTACTTATTTTATTTACTAATTTGTAACGCAAATAAAATATGACATACGGACAAATAATATCAAAAATACAATGTTACATACATCACGTTAAGAATGTAGAAGTACAGATTAATTTACCAAGAAACATAGGCGAAATTAAAAAGATGCAACAAATGTATTTAATAGCAGAAGCTTATTTTAAATGTTAAAGTTTTATTAAAACGTATTTAATTAAAATAAGAGTATTATATTTGTATCAAACAAAATAACAAATGGAATATTACGACTATCAAAATGAACACCCTGAAAACGAATGTAAATTCTGTGGTGAAGAATGTGAAGAAAAATATTGTAATTCGGAATGTAAAAAAGCATACGAATTGGAAAATTAAATTTTAATATGGTTAGTTAATAATTGGAAATTAGACTTGTAGAAATACAGGTCTTTTTTTTGTTTAATACAAATAGACTTTTATTTTATTATTAAATAAAAAGTTTATGAAGTTAGAGTTAAATATCCCTACGGAATTAAAAGAAATAAAATTACTTCAATATCAAAAGTTTTTAGAAATAGCTAAAAACAATCCTGAATCTGAATTTCTTCAGCAAAAAATGGTACAGTTATTTTGTGGCATAGATTTAAAGGATGTTGCTACAATTAGATACAACACAGTTAAAGACATTTCAGAATCTTTAAGTGCATTATTTTCAAAAGAACATAAGTTTATACCACATTTCAAAATGGGTGGCGTAGAGTTTGGATTTATACCTAACCTTGAAGAAATAACATTTGGTGAATATACAGATTTAGATACTTATATAATTGACTGGAATAGTATGCACAAAGCGATGGCTGTATTATATAGACCGATAACAAAGAAAGGTGTAAGCAACACATACGAAATAGAAAAGTACAATGGCTCAATAACATATAGTGATGTAATGAAACACGCACCGTTAGATGTAGTTCTTGGTGCTGTGGTTTTTTTTTACAATTTAGGCAACGAATTATTGAACGCTACACTGAACTATTTGGAGAACAACAAGGAGATAGCGAGTATTCTAAACAAGCACAATTTGGAAAACGTTGGGGATGGTATTCAAGTATCTATGCTATCAGTCAAGGAAAGCTTGGAGAATTTGATGCCACAACAAAACTTTCGCTTCATCAATGTTTAACTTATTTAACATTTGAAAAGCAAAAAAATGATATAGAAATGGAATTAATAAAAAGAAAATAATGCAAGGATATTACAACGTTACAACAGCTATTAAGAATCAATTAGAGTTAGATGCTTTTGTTAACACAGTTACATTAGGAGATATATTTAAGGTTGATTTAAACAAACAGACTATATTTCCATTAAGTCATATAATGGTAAATAATGCAACGTATTTGAACAACGTATGGCAGTTTAGTTTATCTGTAATTTGTATGGATATTGTAGATGTATCTAAAGAAGAAACAACTGATTTATTTTTAGGTAACGATAATGAACAGGATGTTTTAAATACACAATTAGCAGTAGTGAATAGACTGTTAGAAGTATTAAGGCGAGGTAGTTTATATAATGATTATTTTGAATTGTCAGGTTCTCCTACTTGTGAACCATTTGTAGATAGATTTGAAAATAAAGTAGCAGGATGGACAGTTACATTTGATGTTCAAGTAGCAAACACAATGACTATTTGTTAATGGATAAAAACAATACATATAATACTTTGAAAGCTTTTCGAGATTATGTAGTCTTAAAAGCTAAATACAATTTAAAGTCTAAAGATTCTTCAGGTAATTTATCAAAATCATTAGACAACTCTAAAGTAACAGTTGGTAAGAATAGTTTTGAGTTATCATTTACTATGGAAGAATACGGACTGTACCAAGACAAAGGAGTATCAGGAACTAAAACAGTTTATGCTACGCCATACTCTTATAAGTCTAAAATGCCACCAACAAAATCATTAGATAAATGGATAGTAAGAAAAGGAATAGCACCAAGAAACAAACAAGGAAAATTTACAAGTAGAGAGGGATTGAAGTTTGCTATTGCAAAAAAGATATTTCTATATGGTATTAAACCAAGTTTGTTTTTTACCAAACCATTTAACGAGGGTTACAATAAATACATAACAAAAGAATTAGAAAAATCATTTGGATTGGATGTAGAAGAATTAATAAAATATAGTTTAAAAGATATAAAATGAATACAATATTTGTAAGAAGTCCTTTTTTTATTACGATAGATGAAGCAAGTCAAATAGGAAGTAAAGTAGAATTGTTTATTTGGAATAATCCAAACACTATTCCAACAGACCCGACCTATACGTTAATTAAAAGTATAGCGAGTGCAACTCAAACAGAAACCGTTTATAATATTTCAAACTACTGCAGAGAGTTTATAAAATATATTTATCCATTTAACGAAGAATATGACCCAAAGCCAGAGAATGACAACAACTATTGTAATTTAACGGTTAAAAGATATTCATCAATAGGAGGCACTTACACACTTTTAGACACCACTGATTATATTGCGTTGGATGGTTACACAGATTATCTAAATGGATATAATCAAATGAGTACTGCTGATGTAGTTCCTTTATTTAATTCAAATATAATTTTGAATTTACAAGAAAACCAATTGATTTACGTAAACGCTTTATTTAATGTTGGTTCTTACACTTGGAGTACTTCATTAAACGATTATGATTTTGACGTATTAGATTCTCCTAAAATAATTAAATTGCCACTATACTATGATGTTAGTAATAATGTTAATGAGATTCTTTGGGGTGTTAATAGTACTAAAGTTTATTTAAATGAAATATGCGAGCCTAAATATACACCTGTGGTATGTTCGTTTATCAATCGGGTAGGTGGTTGGTCGTTTATTAATTTCTTTAAAGCACAAACCAATAGCATAGAAGTAAAAGGAAGCGAATACAATCATTTTTCCGAAAGCATCAATTATAATATTTACGAGGGGCAAATCAAAACATTTAATTTAAACGGAACTCAAAAAGTAAAACTAAATACTGGTTGGGTTGCAGAAAACTATTCAGAATTAATACAAGATTTATTGTTGAGTGAAATTGTTTTATTGGATAATAAACCAACTACATTAATTACAAAATCAACTAATTTAAAAACTTCTTTGCAAGATAAAAATATCAATTACGAAATGGAGTTTAAATACAGCTACAACTTAATAAATAATTCAATATGATAGTATCACTATATATTTATACAAATAGTTTAGTTGACGATACTGCGTATAAAGTTAGTAGCTTTGAAAATAGAGTTATTGACGATGGTGGTATTTTTGAATCCAATCAATGTTTATTGGATGACTTAAGGTCGTTAGGGGGATCAACTGGTATTTATACAAATGCAAAGAGAATTGATTTATTTGATGACGAAAAAATATCTATCACTTCCTCAATTCAAAATATAAATGATATTTCAAAAGTCTTTACTGACTACTCACAAACTTTTACTATTCCAGCTAATAATATCAATAATTCAATATTCAGACATTGGTACGAAAATAGTTTGGAGGATGGCTTTGACCAACGTATAAGATATGATGGCTATATTGAAATTGACACACAACTTTTTAGAGTTGGTAAATGGCAAATAGAATCGGCTACAATTAAAAACAATCAAATAGAAAATTACAAGATTACTTTCTATGGTGATTTAAGTTCTTTAATGGATAAATTCAAAGAGGACAATTTAAAAGATGTAGAAACATTAAACGATTATACAATTGATTACACAGGAGCAAACGTACAAAGTAGATTAACTTCAGGTGTTACAGAGGATGTAATGTTTCCTTTAATTAGTTCAGATAGAGTATGGCAATATGGGGATGCAACTTCAGAAGATATTTCAACAGTTGGGGGTGCAATTAATTACACAGAATTATTTCCCGCTCTTAAGATTAAAAGAATATTTGATGCTATTGCAACTAAATATGATTTGACTTTTAATGGTTCGTTTTTAAATAACGAATTATTTACAGAGGCTTATTGTTGGTTTAAGAATAAAGACATTTTTAATAATTATTCACAACCACAAAAGATAAACTTTACAACAACTGAAACTGATAATTTTTTTAATGTAGATGCAACAACTGATGAATTAACGGCTATTACTTTTTTTGAAGACCCATTTTTCATAAATGCTTATGCTGAATTACAAATATTTTTTCCTTCAACTACAAACTACATTTTAAAAGTTTATAAAAACGGTTCAGAATACACCTCTTTACAAGGTAACTTGTCGAGTTTCAATTTTATTATCGACCAAACAATTGGGGAGGGAGTTTACGAATTTTATTTACAAACTTCTGAAAGCACAACTTACACATATAATTTAGATACATTTTATTTTGATACAGAACCAGGAAGCCCTAATATATGGCAATCGGGTTTATCACAATCAGGTATTGGTTCATTGTCAAGTAATATTGATTTAACTGCATTAGCACCAGAGATAAAAGTAAAAGATTTCTTTAGTGGAATTTTAAAAATGTTTAATCTAACTGCGTTTAGCACAAATGGAACTGACTTTACTTTAGAACAGTTAGAAAATTGGTACTATTTGGGCGACATAAAAGACTTAACACAGTACACTATAACTGACAATTTAGATTTTAATAGAATAAAACCATACAAGAAAATAGATTTTAATTATGAAAAATCTGAAAGCATTTTAAATAGAAATTTTGGCGATGTAAATTCAAGAGAATACGGAAGTCTATCATACACATTTAATAACGATGGTGCTGACTATACTATCAAATTACCATTTGAAAACTTGCTGTTTAGTAAATTCACAGACCAACCTATGCAAGTGGCTTATTCATTAAAGACAGATTTTCAAAAGTATATACCAAAACCAGTAATTTTATACTATTTAAAAAATGACGAAGTAAGTTATTATTTTAACAATGGAACTTCAACTGTAAATTTAACAAGCGTGGCTAATTTTGGGCAAGATAATATAGCCAATGGTTTAATCAATACTTTGAATTGGGGTGTTGAAATTTCAAGCTACTATTTAACACCGATTAACAACTCTTTATTTAACAATTACTATCTAAATTACTTATCTAACTTATATTCTTTGAAGTCAAGAATGTTAAAAGTTAAAATGCGTTTACCTTATTTAGAATTATTAAACTTAAAACTAAATGACAGAATAGTAATTAGAGATAAAAGATATATTATCAATCAATACACAACAGACTTAACAACATTTGAAAGTGATTTTGAATTAATACAAGATTTTAGACCATTAGAATATAGAAATAGTGGAACTAAAAGAATAAGTAGTTCTGAAGATAATTATGACTTTTACACTAATTCTAAAGAGCCATTGACTTGGACAATCTTAAGTGATGTTGATGGTATGATAGCTTCTATTACAGATTATTCTGATAAAGTAAATGTAGCAGTAAATCGTAATTTAGGAGTATCAAGTAGAATCGCCAGTATAGTTTCAAATAATAATGACACAATAATAATTGAACAAGAAGTATGATAGCACACATTTTAAAAATGCTTTCGATAGATGATTTCTATGGAGAAAGTGACAACATAGATATAGCAAAAGGTAAAAATCAAATAGTAACTACTTGGAAGCAAGGGTTTAAAAAAATAAAAAGAGAATGGAAAAAAAGATAGTTAATTTAGAAGTAAAAACCAATTTAGATATATCAAAAAAAGAGTTTTTTAACTTTAAAAAAGGGATAGATGATTCTAAAAATTCAGCAGAAAAGTTAAACGAAACTGTTTCTGAAACTGGCAAAAAAGGGAGTGTATTTTCAAATCTATCAAAAGGAATAGGTGGTTTAATTCCTGGATTTAAAGGAGCAGAAGCTGCTGGGCAAGGAGTATTAAAAACTATGTGGGCTATTGTAGCAAACCCATTAGGGGCGGTTATCGCGGCTGTTGTTTTAGCTTTGGGTGCATTATACAAGGCATTTGCTTCAACAAAGGCTGGAGGAGAAAAAATAGAGCAATTAATGAGCGGTTTGGGTGCTGTGATGGATGTACTTCGTGATCGAGTTTTAAAAATAGGTTCGGCTATTGCAAAATTTTTAACTGGAGATTTTAGTGGTGCATTTAAAGATGCAAAAGATGCAGCCTCTGGAATGGGTGACGAAATAGAAAAGGAATTTAAACAAGCAGCAGAAGCCAAAAAATATTTACAAGAGGTAGACGATGCTTTGAGAAGTTTAAGCGTTTCACGCGCAAAATTAAACAGAGATTTAGCGAAGTCAAAAGAAATTATTACAGACGAAAATGCATCTTACGCTCAAAAGAAAAAAGCAATTGACGAGGTAAGAATAGCAGAAGAAAAACAAACTCAAGCAGAGTTAGCAAATGCTG